>Ga0190293_1000148_pt1 | contig 24632 bp, 21 predicted proteins | sample 48693001_MG_FD_161671 | JGI IMG/M metagenome (GOLD analysis project Ga0190293, IMG submission 161671) | Hydrothermal vent microbial mat bacterial communities from Southern Trench, Guaymas Basin, Mexico - 4869-30-0-1_MG | ecosystem: Environmental > Aquatic > Marine > Hydrothermal vents >...
TTGCCACCGAGGCCCTCGAAACTGAAGTTGGATGACAAATAAACCGGCGGCATCACGGCACCATACTGCCCGTCAGTATCAATGCCTGCACGAACCGTGTTGGTGATTTTCTGGTATTTCATGATGATCGCCTTGTTTCCGTTAATAGAGATTCATTGCAAATCTCATTGGAAACTCCGGCGAAGCCGTGGATAGGGATCAGGTCCATCACTTATTTAAGTGCTACCTGTTCGCTCATTTTCCGGTAGTCCGAAGGACTCCGCAGGAGTTAGCACCGTTACGGGATGGTTAATCCCGAAGGTTGCCCCGGCGTCAAAGGGCCTGTCCCTCAGCCGGTCTCAATGAGTGTTTGGAATCATACTAACTGAGATGGCAATAGAGTCAAGCACATATATTTTCCAGTTCATCATACTGGGCTTGATTCGCACGTCATACCGGACTTGATCCGGTATCCATTTTTCTTACTCAAGAGCAAGATGGGCCCCGGATCAAGTCCGGGGCGACGGGGTAGTCCGGGGCGACACGCGCTCAAAAAAAAGCCCCGGTATTGAGCCGGGGCTTTTTTGCTATCGGGGGTCAGGAAAATAGGTTACTTATCGTCACCCTTGTTGTCATCAACTTCTTCAAACTCGGCATCAACCACATCATCGGCAGCCGCTTCCGGTGTTGGTCCACCATCCTGTGCGCCGGCCTGTGCCTCGGCTTCTGCCGCGGCCTGCTGGTAGATAACCTGGGCAGCTTCGGTCAGCTTGGTGGTTGCTGCATCGATGGCTTCCTTGTCGTCTTCCTTCATGGCGGCTTCGACGCCTTCGATCGCGGTTTCGATATTCTTGCGATCTTCATCACCGATCTTGTCGCCCATTTCTTTCACGCTTGAACGGGTGGCGTGGATCATGGCATCAGCGTTATTGCGCGCGGTGACCGTTTCGTGGAACTTGCGATCTTCCTCGGCATGCGCCTCGGCATCCTGAACCATTTCTTCGATCTCGGAATCAGACAGGCCGGAACCGGACTTGATTTCGATCTTCTGTTCCTTGCCGGTGGCGTTATCTTTGGCGCTCACATGCATGATGGCGTTGGCGTCGATATCGAAAGTTACCTCGATCTGTGGCATACCGCGCATTGCCGGGGCAATACCTGCCAGGTCGAAGCGGGCCAATGACTTGTTGGCGCTGGCGATTTCACGTTCACCTTGCAACACGTGCACGGTTACCGCGGTCTGGTTATCTTCAGCCGTTGAGAAAATCTGTGAAGCCTTGGTCGGGATCGTGGTGTTTTTCTCGATCAACTTGGTCATCACGCCGCCCATGGTTTCAATACCCAGCGACAATGGCGTGACATCAAGCAACAACACGTCTTTGACCTCACCCGACAACACACCACCCTGAACAGCAGCACCAAGGGCGACAGCTTCATCGGGATTGATATCCCTGCGTGGTGCCTGGCCGAAGAGCTCGGAAACTGCGGCCTGTACCATGGGCATACGTGTCTGACCACCCACCAGGATAACGTCTTCGATTTCATCAATTTTAAGTCCTGCGTCATCCAGAGCCATGCGGCATGGCCCCATGGTCTTTTTAACCAGGTCTTCAACCAGTGACTCCAGTTTGGCGCGGGTCAGCTTGATATTCAGATGTTTCGGCCCGCTGGCATCGGCCGTGATATACGGCAGATTGATCTCGGTCTGCTCAGCGGTGGACAATTCGATCTTGGCTCGTTCCGCACCCTCTTTCAGGCGTTGCAGGGCCAATGGATCATTACGCAGGTCAACGCCCTGGTCTTTCTTGAATTCAGATACCAGGTAATCGATAACGCGCTTGTCAAAATCTTCACCACCTAAGAACGTGTCACCTGAAGTGGACAGCACTTCGATCTGGTGCTCGCCATCAACATCAGCAATTTCGATGATGGAAACGTCAAATGTGCCACCACCAAGGTCATATACTGCGATTTTGCGCTCACCACCCTTCTTGTCCATACCAAAAGCCAGTGCTGCCGCGGTCGGCTCGGAAATGACACGGCGAACCTTAAGACCGGCAATTTTGCCTGCATCTTCGGTGGCCTGACGCTGATGGTTGTTGAAGTAGGCCGGAACCGTAATAACAGCTTCGAGCACATCTTCACCGAGATAATCTTCGGCGGTTTTCTTCATTTTCATCAGGATACGGGCGGCAATTTCCGGCGGCGCCATTTTCTTGCCACCTGCCTCAACCCATGCATCACCGTTGTCGGCTTTGACGATGGTGTAAGGCACCAGATCCATATCTTTCTGTACAACGTCTTCATCAAACTTGCGTCCGATCAGACGTTTGATCGCAAACAGTGTATTGGTCGGGTTGGTGACTGCCTGGCGCTTGGCCGACTGGCCTACCAGCACTTCATCGTCTTTAGTGAATGCAACGATTGACGGTGTTGTGCGGTCACCCTCTGCATTTTCAATTACCCGGGGCTCACCACCTTCCATCACCGCAACGCAGCTATTGGTGGTACCCAGATCGATTCCAATGATCTTAGCCATTATAAATTCTCCAAAATAAGTATGATAATTTGATGTTCTGAAACATGGGGTCTACCCCTCACATTTCAATTAAGGTTTCCGCGAAACCACAACTTTAGCCGGTCGAATCAGGCGGTCATGCAACTGGTAGCCTTTCTCGAGCACGTCGATAACCGTATTTTCATCATGATCCGGTGAGGGCAACATGGTCATGGCCTCGTGTTTTTCGGGGTCAAATGCCTCACCGGCCGGGTCGATGGTCTGCAGACCATGATCACCCATGACCTTGGTCAGCATTTTCATGATCAGTTGTTTGCCTTCTTTCAGCGCTTCAACCGTAGCAGTCGGATCTGCTGCTGCTTCAAGGCCACGTTCCAGACTATCGCGTACCGGCAGCAGGTCACTCATAAACCGTTCCAGTGTCCGGCGCCGGGCTTTTTCCTGTTCACGTATCAACCGTTTGCGCAGGTTTTCCATATCTGCCTGCATCCGTAACATGTCCTGCCTGGCCTCAATCGCTTCCGTTTGGGCGGCTACCAGCATATCGGCAGGGTCGTTTGAAACCTGCCCGGACCCGGCCTCATCAGTGCTGCCTACAGACTCCGCCAGCAACTCTTCTTCGCTGCTATCGGTATTGTTTTCCTTGTCACTGCTTTGTGCGGTCACTATCTTTTTCTCCTGGGTTGCGGGAAGCTTTTCTTCCTACACTTGCCTTCACGCCCAAATATGGGGATTGGCAACAGCGATTCAAGCGGCGATACTAGCAAGTTGTAACAGAGACACATTTGAATATGCTGACGAATCTCCACATCCGCAACTTTGCCATCGTGCCAGCCCTCGATCTGGATATCCGCAATGGCTTTACCGCGATAACGGGTGAAACCGGTGCCGGCAAATCCATACTGGTGGATGCACTGGGCTTGTTGTTGGGTGATCGCTCGGATGCCGGCTGGGTACGCTCCGGGGCCGATCGTGCAGAGCTGACGGCTGAGTTCCTGGTGGAAGATAATCATGAAGCCCAAAAATGGCTGGACGAATCTGAGTTATCCGCGAACGGTTGTTGTTTACTACGGCGCACCATCAATGCCAGCGGCCGTTCACGTGCTTTTATCAACGGTACACCGGTCACGCTTGCGCAAATTCAGTCACTCGGTGATTTGCTGGTTGAGATACACGGACAGAATGAACATCTGCGACTGACAAAAACAGCTGAGCAATTCAGTTTACTCGACCGCAGTGGCAACTATGACAAAGAAATAGCCAGGGTAAATTCAAGCTTTTCCGGATGGAAGCAAGTCACCGACGAGTTGAATGCCCTGAACCAGGAGACCGCACTATCCGCTACCGACCTGGAATTTCTGAATTTCCAGCTTGCCGAGTTGCAACAACATGAGCTCTCGGCAGATTCTGTCACCCTATTACAAAATGAACACGACCGCCTGGCCGCCGGCGACAGCCTGCTGGATGCCCTGACCTCCGGCATCGAACTGCTGGAGCCGGAATCTGCAAGCAGCAACGAAGGCATCAGCTCAGACATCAATACGACACTGGGCCAGCTACAGGAATTCATTCCACTGGATACTGACATCAGCGAGGCCTGCCAGATGTTGCAGGAAGCAGCGGTTAACTGCGGTGAGGCCTTAAGCGCGCTGCGTGTTGCACGTGACCGGGTTGACCTGAACCCTGCCCGCTTTGACAAGGTAGCCAAAACACTCGGGCAGTTACACGACCTGGCGCGCAAACACCGCGTACGCATGGACGGGCTTGAAGATATTCAAAACGCGCTGCTAACACGCATTGAACGTGCCAGCGGTTCGGAGCAACGCCGCAATGAACTGGGGGCAGAAGTGAAAACCTGCCTCGGCAACTATCGCAAGGCAGCAAAAAACCTGCATCAGAAACGCAGGCGTCACGCAGCTGAACTTTCAAAGCGGGTCATCGAACTGATGAGCGAACTGGGCATGGCCGGCGGTACATTCGAGTTGGCCGTTACCCTGAACCAGCAATCGACACCCTCCACTCGCGGCGACGATGAGGTACAGATTAATATCAGCGCCAACCCCGGCATGCCACCCGGCCCGCTCAATAAAATTGCATCCGGCGGAGAACTGTCCAGGATCAGCCTGGCCATCAAGGTCGCAGCAGCCAGTACCGGTGAATCTGTTACACAGGTTTTTGATGAAGTCGATGCTGGCATCGGGGGCGATACCGCCAATGCCGTCGGTCGCCTGTTAAAACGGCTGGCAGGTAATGGTCAGGCCTTGTGTGTCACGCACCTGGCACAGGTTGCCGTTTGCGCAACACAGCAGTTGCAGGTCCGCAAGGCGTCCGGCCAGGACACCACGCTCATTGATACCAGCCTGTTGAGCATCAAGGACAGGGTCGATGAAATCGCACGGATGCTAAGCGGGAAAATCTCGAAACAGAGTCGCGCTCACGCGCTTGAACTACTCAACGCCGCTGGTAACGCGGCCTGAATCATCCAACCCCCTATGAGCGTACCCTGGGACGGACGTAAATCACCAGGCTGTGATCTTCGATATCGTAACCATGCTCAGCCGCAATTTCCGCCTGCAGTCTTTCAATTTCCGCATTGGAAAACTCTACGACCTTGCCGGTTTCGACACATACCATGTGGTCATGGTGCATTCCCGAGTCAAGTTCATAGTAGGCCTGGCCGCCTTCAAAATTATGTTTAACCACCAATCCGGCAGCTTCGAACTGATTCAGAACGCGATAAACAGTGGCCAGACCGATATCATCGCCAGCCTGCATCAGGACACGATAAATATCATCCGCCGTCATATGTTTATTAACCGTCTCTTCCAGCAAATCAAGAATGCGTTTCCTGGGCTGGGTAACTTTCAAGCCAACTTTACGAAGATTTCCAGTGTTCACTGTTTTATCCTGTGATTAATATTTTCAAAGACCTGTTTTTCAGGACTGCGTACTATTGTATCATTCACCGCCTTGATCTGATGTATCAGTAATCACCAAAGGAACCAAATGACCAGGTACTTGTTTATTGCCCTGCTAGCAGTCTTCACGCTAAACACGGGTTGCAAGCTGATCTACAAGCAAAATGTTCAGCAGGGCAACGCCCACGAACAGGATGATCTGGACCAGGTAGAACTTGGCATGAGTAAGAAACAGGTTTCTTACCTGCTCGGCACACCCGCTATCCACGACCCGTTCCACCATGATCGCTGGGATTATATTTCAATGTTAAGCCGCCGTGGCGGTGAACCTGTGCGCCGACTGGTGACACTGACCTTTGAAAATGACCTGTTGATTACAACCGATGGGATCGGTGACTCAAAAGGCGGCGATATCAAAGCGCTTGAAGAAACCAGGGCCGCCGTTGCCGGTATTGATGACATAGACACGGCTAAAAGTACGCAGTTGGTCACTGACGATGGTGTTATTGACTGGACCTTACAGCTTGGCGCTTTCAATACGCATGAGGAAGCTGTGGAGTTCGTTGAGCATGTCCAATCGAAAGGTTACGCAGCCAGCCTGAACGAGCAGATCGTTCCCGGCCTGGGTACCCGTCACCAGGTCCGCTCCGGTATTTATGATACGTTCAATGAAGCCCAGGCTGCGCTCCGGGAAATGGAAAAAGCCCTGGACATCGTGGGTGTAACAGTGCCGGTCGATGTACCACACGAGCCCCAGGACTAGGGAATTCGTCATTCCGGACGAAGCGAAGCGCAGATCCGGAATCCAGGGCTTATGACTCAGCTTTCTGCCTGTTTGAGTGCGCGCTGCCGGCGCGACTCCTTGGGATCGGCTATCAGGGACCGGTAGATTTCTACCCGGTCACCTTCGCGGAGCACCTGGTCCTGACTGGCCTTGTGACCGAAAATGCCCATTTTGGCGGTATCCAGCTCAAAGCCTTCAAACATTCCGATAACACCGGACTGCGCTATTGCATCGGCCAGTGTCGAGCCGGCGGCTACTTCCAACGCTATTAACTCCTGCCGCTGGGGCATGGCCAGGACAACTTCAACACGAATCTTTTGCCGCTCACTATGACCCGTCACTGTTGATACACCTGTTCAGCACGTTTGCAAAAATCCTCAACCAGGCGGTTCGCAACCTTGCCAAATCCCTTGCCAAACATGGCTGCCATCGGGCCCCTGTTCATTTCGAAATCCAGTTCCAGGCAAATTTTACAGCCATCGGTGCCTAGCTGAATAAAACGCCATTCACCGTGCAGGTTTTTAAACGGTCCTTCAAGCAGTTTCATTTCAACCCGTTCGCCGCTATGCAGCGCATTCAACGTCGTGAAGTGCTGTCTGATACCGGCAACCACCACTGTCAATGAAGCCTTTTGTGTTTCACTGCATTGTTCATGAACAAGGGTATCGGTACACCAGCTCAAAAACTGAGGATAGGCCGGAACATCTGCAACCAGTTGATACATATTCATGGCGCTGTGCGCAACCAGCGCTGAACGTTCTATTTTCATGTAGAAAATTTTACACCAATACAGCCACAGGCAGTAAACTAGCGCGGAAATGAGCAAAAAGACTAAAAAAGGCCTGAAAACAAAAGGCAGCAAAACGATCGCACTGAACAAGCGGGCCCGTTTTGAATACCACATCGAGGAACGGCTCGAGGCTGGCCTGTCCCTGGAGGGATGGGAAGTCAAATCCCTGCGTGAATCACGTATTCAATTTGCAGACAGCTATATATTGCTGAAAGACAAGGAGGCATTCCTGTTCGGTTGCCGGATAGACCCTTTACCAACCGCCTCCAAACATATCGCGCCCGACCCGACGCGAACCCGCAAGCTGCTACTGCACCGGCGGGAAATCGATCGCATCACAAGCATGGTTGAGCGCAAGGGATTCACCATGGTACCCACCGCCATATACTGGTCACATGGCAAGGTTAAAGTGGAAATCGGTACTGCCAAGGGCAAGAAGGCGCATGACAAGCGCAAGGATCAGAAAGATCGTGACTGGGCGCGGCAAAAAGCTCGCATAATGAAGCATGGTTAAATGCTCAAATGCTCAAAAGCTGGCGCTATCTACCGGACAGCCAACTCTTTGAAACAATCCCTGACAATATCTAAACCCTCATTAATCAACTCATCTGAAATCGTCAGTGCGGGCAGGAACCGGATAACGTTTCCCCGTGTACCACAGCTGAGCAAAACCAGGCCACGTTGATAAGCAAGTGTCACCAGCGCTTTCGTCAACTCCGGGTCAGGTTGTTCCGCATCCCCATTTTTTACCAGTTCCATGGCAATCATCGCGCCACGGTTGGTACGAATATCGCCAATTGCATCAGGAAATTGTCTTTGTAAAGCAGCTAAGCTGTTACCAAACAGAGTACCAATTTGAACAGAACGATCAACCAGACTTTCCTCAGCAATCACGTCAATGACCGCCAGGGCTGCAGCGCAAGCTATCGGTGACCCAGCATAAGTTCCACCCAACCCACCAGGCAAAGGCGCGTCCATAATACTTGCTTTGCCGACAACGGCTGCGAGTGGAAATCCACCAGCAACCCCTTTCGCAACCGTTATCAGGTCCGGCTCGATATTTGAGTATTCACAACAGAAAAACTTACCAGTACGGGCAAAGCCCGTCTGAATTTCATCGGCTATCAGAACAATCCCATGCTCATCGCATACTTTTCGCAACATTTGGAGGAATTCATCTGAAGCCGGATAGAAACCACCTTCCCCTTGCACTGGCTCAACAATAATCGCAGCCACGTCACCCGGTGCAATATCTACTTTGAACAACATATCAAGTGCTTTAAGGGAATCCCTGACACTCACACCATGATACTCAATGGGATAGGGAACATGGTAAATCTCACCAGGAAACGGCCCAAAAAGGTCTTTGTAAGGTGTTATTTTTCCTGTAAGACCCATCGCCAGCATCGTGCGACCATGAAACCCGCCATTAAATGCAAGCACTCCACGTCGCCCGGTATGAGCGCGGGCAATCTTTACGCAATTCTCAACCGCCTCGGCACCCGTGGTCACAAAAATTGTCTTTTTGGGTGTGTCGCCTGGCGCGAGTTCGTTCAACTTTTCTGCCAATTCCACCGCCGAGCCATAAGGTGTAACCATCACACATGTATGGCTGAATTGTTGAAGCTGCTTTTGCACAGCGGCGACTACTTTCGGATGTGTGTGACCCGTTGAGCACACAGCGATGCCCGTGCCAAAATCAATATAACGTCGGCCCTCTACGTCCCACATTTCTGCGTTTTTTGCCCGTTTTATGTATACGGGCGCCATATTGCCTTGCCCGCGCGCAATAGCAGCTTCCTTGCGCGTCTGCCAACTGGCATTGGAATGCAAACTCATTGATCAATTCCTCCCATACACATGTATTTCATTTCCAGGTAGTCATCCATGCCATATTTCGAACCCTCACGGCCCTGCCCTGACTCCTTGACACCCCCAAACGGTGCCATTTCATTCGAAACAATGCCTTCATTGATACCGACAATGCCATAATCCAGGCCTTCAGCCACACGCCAGACACGACCGACATCACGGGAATAAAAGTAGCAGGCCAGGCCAAATTCCGTATCGTTGGCCATGGCAATGGCCTCTTCTTCCGTTTTGAACTTGAACAAGGGGGCGATCGGCCCGAATATTTCCTCTCTGAACACCCGCATATCATCACTGACACCGGTGAGAATTGTCGGCTCAATAAAACAGCGCCCCAAGTCTGAGCGTTTACCACCGGACACCACCTTTGCACCTTTACTGACGGCATCATCAACAAAACTCATAACATCGTCAGCGGCACCTTCATTGATAAGCGGCCCGATAGTGACACCTTCATCCGCACCATCACCGACTTTCAGCTGTTTCACGGCAGTCGCCAGTTTCTCCGCAAAAGCATCATAGACACCTTCCTGTATCAGGATGCGATTGGCACAGACACAGGTCTGACCCGAATTGCGGTATTTACTCAACATCACCCCTGCCAGTGCCGCATCCAGATCAGCGTCATCAAAGACGATAAAAGGCGCATTACCACCCAGTTCCATCGAGGTACGTTTAACCGTTGCCGCGCATTCGGCCATCAGTTGTTTGCCCACGGGTGTTGAACCGGTAAAAGTCAATTTGCGTACGATCGGGTTGGAGGTGAGTTCTTTTCCGATTTCTGCCGTTCTGCCCGTCACCAGGTTAATCACACCGGCCGGCACACCAGCGCGCTCAGCCAATTCTGCGAAAGCGTAGGCCGACAGTGGCGTTGCATTGGCAGGCTTGCAGACAACCGTACAACCCGCAGCCAGGGCCGGGGCAATCTTGCGGGTCAACATCGCATTGGGGAAGTTCCAGGGGGTGATACAGGCAACAACACCGACGGGCTGTTTGATGCATACCAGTCGTTTGTCGTTGGTGGAGTGAGGTATGGTGTCGCCGTAGATTCGTTTGGCCTCTTCGGCAAACCACTCTATGTAACTTGCCCCGTAGGCAATTTCGCCACGGGCTTCGGCCAGGGGTTTTCCCTGCTCAGCGGTTAAAATCTGTGCCAGGTCCTCCTGGGCATCCATCATCAGGTTAAACCACTTACGCAGTATTGCAGATCTTTCCTTTATCGACCTTTGCCGCCAGTCAATTTGTGCGGCCTGGGCTGCCTCGATGGCACGACGTGTCTCAGCGGTTCCGCAACTGGCAACCTGTGCAATCACTTCACCATTAGCCGGGTTGGTGACAGCCAGCGTACTACCGTCATCCGAAGACACCCATTGGCCGTTTATGTACGCGCCAGTTTTAAATAGGCTTTTGTCTGCAATAGAAATACCCATGAATTTATCTCCTGATTTTTGAAACCAATCATGCTAAAGATATATTCAGTATAGTCATTAATATTTCTCGCATGTATCGATGGATTTTTGTATCTTATGTGAATATTTCTCACAGAAAATTAGATATGTTTGATCGACGTACACTTCCCCTTTCCGCGCTACGTGCCTTTGAAAGCGCCGGCCGCCATTTACATATGGGACGTGCAGGTGACGAACTCGGAGTGACGCATGGAGCCATCAGTCACCAGGTTCGGATACTTGAACAATACCTGGGCATAAAACTGTTTATACGCGCCAATAACCGTCTGAAGTTAACCAGTTCGGGTGAACATCTTCTTGACGCAGTCCGTGACGGTTTTGAATGCATCATTGATGGAGCCTTACGCCTTGATCCGGATAGCCTTACAGGCAGTTTGATTATCGGTTGCACCGAATCGACCGGGGCAAGTTGGGCGGTTATGCATATCGGTGAATTTCAGCTTCAATATCCGCAAATCGATATCCATGTTGTCGAAGTTCAACCGCAACAAAAGAGCATTCCCCGGGAGATTGATGTTGCCATATGCTATGGAGAACCGGAGGCTGGTGATCGACGGGTGGAGGTACTGGTATCACCGTCTGTTTTTCCCGTCTGTAGCCCCCGAATCCTTCACGACATTCCTGCAATAACACGACCCGGGCACCTGGGTCGATTAACACTGCTCCATGACAGCCAGAACAATTGGTCGAACTGGTTCGCTGCCATGGGTGAATCTGAACCTGAAAACATGAGGCAGATACATTTCTACAGCACCAGCTTATGCCTAACCGCCGCACGTCTGGGTTATGGCGTTGCCCTGTGCAACCTGTTTGAAATCCACGAAGACCTGCGTCAGGGCCGCCTGGTAAAGTTATTGAAAAAGGCAGCATCCGAGTCGCACAACTATTATCTTTTGACAAACCAACCTGAACATCGATCTTTACGCGCGGAATTGTTCGAAGATTGGATTAAGATGAGAACTGCTGAGATTAACATGACGGAAGTAACATGACAGTCGCCCTGATTTACCTTGACCCTGACAGCAAGCTCAATCTACAAGGTCAGATCCGGCAAAAACTGGTTGAGGCTATTCTCAACGGTTCGTTCCCGACCGGTTCAAAACTCCCTTCTTCACGAAAACTGGCTGAGCAACTTGGTGTCGCACGCAACACCGTTGTTCTGGCCTACGAACAACTGATTGAAGAAAATTACCTGGAAAGCCGTCAGCGGCGCGGAATTTTTGTCAATAAGCACATCCTGAAGGGCAGAGTTGGCTTCCAGGGTAAACCATCAGAGAAAACGGTGCAGGACCCGCGCTGGCACAAACGCATCCGTCTGAAAACCAGGACAGATGCACAATTTCACTGGCCAGCCAACTGGCAGCGTTACCCTTACCCCTTCATAGACGGGCATTTTGACTCATCGCTGTATCCGGCTGCCCATTGGCGGGAAGCCAGCCGCCTGGCGCTGGGGACACAGATTATCGATGAAGGTGAAGGTGAAGAGGGTCACACGGACCATCCTGCCCTGATAGAAGAAATCCGTACAAAGATGCTGCCAAGACGCGGTATCACGGCCCAGGCTGACGAGATACTCATAACGCTGGGTGGACAAAATGCACATTACCTGCTTTCCCGCCTGCTGGTTGACGCTGCCACAATCGTTGCAATGGAGGAGCCCGGCAATCCTGCCATACGGCAGTTACTCGACCAGGCCGGGGCTAAAACGATCAATTGCCCGGTAGACGAGCATGGCATGGTGGTCAGTAGCCGCCTGAACCGCGCGCAGGTGATCTATGTAACACCCAGCCACCAGATCCCCACTGCAGTAACCATGCCCAATCAACGCCGCAGGGCCCTGCTCCGCCAGGCGACAAAATACGATCAGTTGATCATCGAAGATGACCTGGAGCATGAAAACAATTACCTCGGCCAGCCACACCCCGCCCTGCGTGGCATTGATAAAGAGAACCGGGTTGTCTACCTTTCCGCCCTGCCCAAGGTTCTTGCCCCCGGCCTGCGCATTGGTTTTATTGTTGCGGCACCCGAACTCATCCGCCAGGCACGCCGGCTGCGGCAGGTTGTAATCGGACGCCCCAGCATGATCACGCAACGCACGGCCGCTTTCTTCCTGTCACTGGGTCACTATGATGCATTTATGGCTCGATTGCACAAGATCATGGGGGAACGCTGGGAGGCACTGCGCCAGGCGCTGAATCATTACTTGCGGGATATCGAGGTCGAACTTCCCACCCAGGGCGGCACCGCATTGTGGGTGCAATGTCCGGCAGAAATTGAAGTGCAAGACCTGGTCACCGAGGCCGCCAAGCGTGGCATTCTGCTGGAACCGGACAGTCATTATTACAGTGACAGGAAACACTCCGGCAGTTATTTTCGCCTCGGCGTAACCAGTATCCCGGAACAGAAAATTCGAGAAGGGGTCAATCAGCTAGCCCGCTTAATCAGGGAATTGGGCACTGACCGGATTCCGCATATGGATCCTCATGACCCGCAGCTACTCGATGAAGAAGAACTGCCTGGAGTCATGAGCGGCGCAACCATCATGACACGCACTTTTTACAGTGACCCCTGCACCATCGAATTGCATGAAAACGGCAGGATGTCCGGCCGTTCCGGTCATGCGGATGAGGATTGCGATACCGGTCAATGGTGGCTGGAGGGTGATGTCTGGTGCCGCCAGTGGAAACACTGGGGGTACGGTGATATCAGTCGCCTGCAGGTCACGCTTGATGGTGAGCAGATCCGCTGGTGGCGACCGGGTGGCCGCCTGGTTGACGCGGGCATTTTGCACCGTAAAAAACCCTGACTGGACTCATAGGCAATTCAAATCTGGTTCTACTGGCATTGTTCCGCAATGGCTAGTCTGCAATTCCAATAACAATGGAGCCAGGCATGAGTTATCTGTCCATAGCGGGGTTACAACTGGAGCTGAGTGCCGAAGACAACCTCTCGGTCATTGAGCAGGAAATTGACCTGGTCAAAAAACGCTTCCCATGGGTTCAGATGGTCGTGCTTCCGGAGCTTTGTACCTTTGGCGCCAGCACCGAACTGGCGGTGCAAATGCCGGGAGAAGTGGAGAACTGTTTTCGTGAAGCCGCCAGGAAAAACGATATCTGGCTGATCCCCGGTTCGATTTTTGAGCGCCGTGACGGCAAGGTCTATAACACCGCCCCTGTCATTAACCCCGAAGGTGAGGTCATTGCACGCTACAGTAAACAATATCCTTTCTACCCCTATGAAAAAGGTGTGACGGGCAGCGATAACTTTGTCGTATTTGAGATACCCGGTGTGGGCAAAGTCGGCCTGATCATTTGCTATGACATATGGTTCCCGGAAATCATTCGTCAACTGGCGTGGATGGGGGCCGAAGCCATTATCGTCCCCACCCTGACCAACACGATTGACCGGGATGTAGAGTTGGCCATTTCCCGCGCCAATGCCGCCACCAACCAATTATATTTCTTCAGCCTGAACAGTGCCGGACGGCTTGGTTATGGCCAGTCAATCGTGGTCGGGCCCGACGGCACCATCATCCACCAGGCGTCGGCCAGTCGCGACATCATTACAGTGGAAATGGACTTTAACCACGTCCGGCGTGTACGTGAAAGGGGCTTGCACGGATTGGGGCAGACGCTGAAGAGTTTTCGTGACGCAGGCGTGACCTACCCCGTCTACCAGAAAGGCGCTGGGGCCGGTGCGTTTGCCGATCTTGGTGCCCTCGAAGTGCCCGAAAAAGACAAGTAAATCACTTCATGAGACCAACAGAGCAATCAGGCCCAAGCACTCTGGACTCACAACCATCTATCAACTGGCTCTATAGCTACAGACTGACTTCCGATACTTTTAGACTTGGCGTGGCCTGTGTGCGGACTGTGCCGGGGACAGATCAACACCTTCAATACGGAGCAAATCCATGAGACCCAAGCATCAGATCAAGAGAAATGCACTTTCAACAGCCATTACGACCGCCCTGTTGATGTCCGGTGGTACACAGCTTGCTGTGGCGCAGGATGATTCCAACGAGATGATACTCGAGGAAATCATTGTTACGGCAACTCGCCGCGAACAAAGTATCCAGGACATTCCTTACAATATTTCCGCGGTCAGCGGCGACATGATTGAAGGCTACCAGATCCTCACCAACGAGGAGTTGATGCGCGCACTGCCCGGTGTTTCCATGGTTGACCAGGGGCAGCGCAATAACGGTGTGGTCAACCACATCGTCATCCGCGGCCTGAATGTCAGCAGCTCTGCCTTCGGCGACTACGCACTTTCCACCGTGCCCACTGTGTCCACCTACGTTAACGACACACCCATATTTGCCAACTTCCTGGTCAAGGACCTGGAGCGCGTGGAAGTGCTACGCGGGCCCCAGGGCACCTTGTATGGCTCCGGCTCACTGGGCGGCACGGTACGCTATATCACGCGCAGACCGGTGCTGGGTGAGTTCGAAGGCAATGTCGAAGGCAAGCTGAGCACCACCGATGGTTCCGATGGTGAGAACTGGGAAGTTAATGCCGTGCTTAATTTCCCGATCGGCGATACTTTTTCCGTGCGCGTGCTGGGCGGCGTCATTGATTATGCCGGTATTGTCGATGCTCCAAACCTGTATGTACTGGGTGCCGATGGTATCCCGGTCGCACCTGATGGCCCGCTGGCAAGCACAGCCGTTTATGAATCTGCCAAAGATGTGGACACCGTTGAAATTGATTACTGGCGTATATCGGCCCTGTGGGAACCCGGTGAAAACTTCAGCGCCCTTTTTACCTATCAGAGCCAGTCGGATGATATCGGCGGACGGCGCCAGGTAACCCGTGGCAATGATGGCTGGGGTGATGCATATGGTGAATATGAGATTGGATCCATCCAGCGTGAACCCTCCTCCCGCGATCTCGACATGGTCAGCCTTGAAATGTCACTTGATCTGGGTTTTGCAACACTTACCAGTAGCACATCAAGCTATGATCACACCGGTGAAAGCGTCAGTGAGAACACCGGTTTTTATGCACAACTGAACTGGCTTGGCGCATTCTACTACAACTACCCGCGCCCGATGGCCGAGGCTCGCCGCAGCTATGGCGATGAGGCCCTTGTTCAGGAATTCCGCCTGGTATCCAATACCGACGGTGCCCTCGACTGGGTAGCAGGCCTGTACTACCAGGATCAGGATATGCTGGCTACTCAGACCAGTTGGCTGCGTGGCTTTTTTAACTGGGCGGATGCCGCCTGGGGATGCTGTGTTGTCGATGACAATGACTTCCGCTATGTCAGAAACGAGAACTTTGAAGACAAGGCGGCATTTGGTGAGTTGACATGGCATGTGACGGAAACCTTCCACCTGACCGGTGGCTTGAGATATTTCGATAATAGTTACGACAACACCACCGATATGGGTGTCGGCCTGTATACCGGCTTCCACTTTGATGACACCGTCGCTTTTAGCGGCGGAGACTCGGATACCCTATTTAAAATCAATGCTGCATGGGATCTCAGCGACGACATGATGCTGTATGGAACCATCTCGGAAGGTTATCGCCGCGGTGGTGCAAACGCGGTGCCCTTGTCCGGTGTTTTTGCTGAAGATCCACGCTGGCAACGGTTTGGCCCGGACACCGTGACCAACTACGAAGCAGGCCTGAAAGGCCGTTTCAGCCAGGTTCGTTACACCGCCGCAGTTTTCTACATGGACTGGGAAGACATCCAGGTTGACACATCCACCACCAACTGGGCATTTTTCGCCGCCACCAATGCCGGTTCAGCCACCACCAAGGGTATTGAACTGGAGCTGGATGGCTATGCAGGCGATTCGATTCACTGGGGCCTTGGATACTCCTATGTTGATGCCTCACTGGATGAGCAGGCCTATGATCCCACCGGTGCGCCCATATTCGGGGCAAGCTCGGGTACAAGGTTGCCAGGCACACCAGAACATACTTTCAACGCGGCCCTGGATCACACCGCCAGTTTTGACAATGGCTGGCAGTTTATCAGTCGCCTGAGTGGTTACTATCAGTCCTCCACTGAGAACTTCCTGGGTGGGAGTGACCGTGTCAGCCAGAAGCTGGATGGTTTCAGCATCTGGGACATTTCAGGAACTTTAGCGGCTGAACGCTGGTATGCCACCTTGTTCGTGAAGAACCTGCTCAATGAGGAAGGCAGCACCGGCGTCTTCAAAGAAGAGGCCTTTGGTACCGCACCCGAACAGAATTACTTCGGTAACGGTTCCAAGTGGTTTATCGCACAACCACGCACGATAGGTGTAACCGTCGGCTTTAACTTCTGATTGTTACTGCAGGCACAGTCGCTTCCTCCGTGACTGTGCCTGCCCCTTCCGGGGTGTTAAAGTCACGTATGACCCATTCCATGACCCCATCTTCTGACGACCTCAAACAACTACAAAACCTGTTATCCAACGGCGATGTCGTGGCAGCCGTTGAGATACTTGCGCGTCTTGAATCCAGCACCATCCGTGACCCGGCCCTGCTGAGCCGCATTGCTGAATTCAATATCCTTTGCAACCGTCACGAGCAGGCACTGCACTGCCATGAAAAGGCCATGGAACTGCAACCGGACAACCCCGCCTACGTCTATAACGTGGCCGCATCCTGTATTGCCATGGGCGAAATGGAAAGGGCTGAGGGTCTTTTCAACCGGGTGATCTACCTGAAACCGGATGATTACGACGCATGGCAAAACCGTTCAACGCTGCGCACGCAGACCCCGGCAAACAACCACGTCGAGCAGCTGAAATACGTCAAACAACAAATGCGCACAGCCGATAAAGGTGAGGTGCCCGTATGTTTCGCACTGGCCAAGGAGCTCGAGGACCTTGAGCGTTATGAGGAGGCGTTCGCCTACCTGCAGGAAGGTTCCTTCAAGCGCAAGCAAATGATGAGCTATGACGTCACCGGTGACGAGGCGGTAATGCAAAGGATCAGGTCTGTTTTCGATTATGACCTGCTACACGCAAAACATGAATCACTGTCTGACAAACGCCCGATATTCGTCCTCGGCCTGCCACGAAGCGGAACCACACTGGTGGACCGTATTATCAGTTCGCATAGCCAGGCAGACAGCCTTGGTGAAAGCAACGCACTGGCATTTGCGGTAGTGCACGCCAGTGCCGCTAATAAGAATACCACCGTCGACAAGCTGGATCTGGTCAACCGGTCAGCCAGCATGGATTATGCCAGGCTTGGCCGATATTATGCCCGCAGCACAGAAGGACTCAGCCCGCAAACAGCGCGACTGGTGGATAAAACGCCGCTGAATTTTCTCTATATCGGCCTGATCCACCTGGCCATGCCCGATGCAAAGATCATCCATTTACGCCGCCATCCGGTTGATAGCTGTTATGCCATGTACAAAACCCTGTTCCGCATGGGTTATCCATTCACTTACAGCCTTGAAGATGTGGGCCGTTACTACATCGCCTATCACCAACTGATGGCGCACTGGCGCGAGATGATCCCCGGGGCATTTCTCGATGTGGATTATGAGAAGCTGGTGCTGAACCAGGAACCGGAAACCCGCAGGATACTTCAATACCTCGATCTTGATTGGGAGGATGCCTGTCTCGACTTCCATAAACACAAGGGTGCGGCGGCAACCGCCAGTGCCGCACAGGTTCGGCAGCCCATTTACAGCTCCTCGGTTGAGCGCTGGAAATGTTACCGGCAGCAACTGGCTCCGTTTGTTGCCCGGCTCAAAGAACATGGAATTGACGTTGCTTAAACAGACGCTGGTACTGGCAACTATCTGGCTGATAGCCTGCACGCCGCAGGAATCGAGCAGGCAACTCAGCGCCTCCTGGTTGACCGGTACGCCAACAATGCTGGCACCCGTTTCCACTGCGGAATATACCGGTACAGACACGGTGGATGCAGAAACGGCCCACAATCATTTTGAAGGAATTCTGCGCTTCGAGATGGACGATGAAGAAAGTCATATCGAAGTTCTGAAAGACACTTTTAATGTGACCTCTGACGGATCTTTGCATGTAAACCACTTGCCCGGTTTTTCATTAGCGCTGGTACAACATGGTAGTGCCTTAATCCCGGTATTGCGTGGCCCGCAGCGCACGTCCCACCCATACTGGGAATACATCATCGAACCCGGCCGGGTATGGCAGGAAGCATCAGACGGCGACTGGAGCCGTGCCTCCCTGCCCTTTGCACTCAAGGAGAAAAACCAGAATTGCCTGCATAACGGCTTACTGACATTCCTGTTCAAAACCGACGGATCCGTCTCGCGCCTCGTTTACCAGGTGGGCAGCGAAACCTGCCAGTACCTGCACATCAACCTCTGGGGTGTGACGCAGGCCCACTATATTCCGAATAAACCCGATGGTGCCGATGCGGCCATCGCTGCCTGGCAACGGGAGTCCGTCGGCCGCCCGGACGTCAAACCCCTGCATGAACTGGCAACAAAATACCCCGGCTTCAACCCGGATAAACTACTACCGCCGGCTGCTGGTGACATTACCATATATGGGCTGATCGCAGACGGCGTACATTACCGCAGCAACTGCCCCACACGTTTCGGGCCTTACCCCTATTGCGATGTCATCGACCTGCCATCGTATTCACTGGCCAAGAGTGTCTTTGCTGGCCTGGCCTACATGATGATGGTCAGGCAATGGCCGGAATTTGAGCGAATGAGCGTAAGCTCCCTGGTACCCGAGTGTCGCCTTCCAGATGGCCGTTGGGACAATGTAACACCCCATGACCTGGTCAATATGATGACCGGAAACTATACATCCACCGGAAATTCATTTGATGAGGACTCCGCTGTAATGTCGCAGTTTTTCCTGGCGGAAAGTCATGCGGATAAAATCCGCTTCAGTTGCGAAACCTGGCCCAGGCAACAGCCACCCGCTACGCAACTGGTTTATCACACCACCGACCACTACCTGCTCGGAACTTCGATGAACATATTTTTGCGTCAGAAAGAAGGCCCACAGGCCGATATATTCCACGACCTGATCGACAAAAACCTATTCGAACCACTTCAGCTCAGCCAGACCAGCCGTATTACGCAAAGGACCTACGACGAAACTGCTCAGCCGTTGACAGCCTATGGCCTGTTTTTCAGGCCGGATGATATAGCCCTGCTGGGTGAATTTCTGAATGGCGGAGCAAGCCATAAAGAACTCTTCCGGCAACAGGATTGGGCCGCAGCGAGTTTCCAGGATACGTCCGGTTTGAAACGCTGGCATTACACCAGGAGTGAAGCCTACAGCCTGGGTTTCTGGGGCTTTGATGTCGCACCGTACCTGCCATGCTCCACCGAAACATGGATACCATTCATGTCCGGCTACGGCGGCATAATTTTTGCGTTCTTACCCAATGGCGTGAGCTACTACTACTTCACCGACGGTGGACACGGACACTGGAAAGACGCTGCTGTAGAAATTAATAAAATCTCAAATTACTGTGAAGAATAATTAATATGTTCAATAAGATAAAGCATGTATCTCCAAACAACATGACTGCAAGTGTATTCCTCGCATTCCTGGCAACGGCAGGTTTGTTCTATGTCAATATCATGCCTGCCCTGGTCAATGGGCTGATCGATGCGCTGGGCTTCACCAACCAACAGGCGGGTGCGATTGGTTCTGCCAATATGTATGGTGCCGCAGTCGGTGCCCTGACCATTGTCTTTGTCATCAAGCATCTACGCTGGAAGCTCGCGGCAGTGGCTTTTTTAGCGGGTTTGATTACGATCGATGTACTTTCCATGTCGATCAGCGATGCGGGCACTCTGATGATTGTTCGCTTTATTCACGGACTGGTCGGCGGCATGCTGGTTGGAACCGGCTTTGCCATAATCGCCCGCACCACCAACATCGACCGTACCTTTGGCGTACTGCTATTTGTGCAGTTCGGCCTTGGTGGACTGGGTGTCATGATCCTGCCCGGATTGGTGCCGACATACGGCACAGCAGTTCTGTTTTTTGCCCTGATCGCCTTCAGCGTCATCACCCTGATCATGCTGCCCTTCCTGCCGGACTATCCGGTCAAGCTTAAAACCGGCCAGGCGGCAGGCGGTAAATTTTCCGGCATAGACAAACCCAACCTGCTGTTAACCCTACTGGCCATATTTACATTCCAGGGCGCCAATATGGGCTTATACGCATTCATCATCGGCCTCGGTAAACACTTTGGCCTTGATGCAGATTTCATCAGCCTGACCCTCGGCATCGCAGCCTGGATCGGTCTTGCCGGCGCAGGCCTGGTCATTGTCATGTCAACGCGCTATGGCCACTTTAAACCGGTGTTTTTTGGTACATTGATAACCGCGCTGGGAAGTGCCACGTTTGTATACAGTGATATTGCATCAATCTTTTTTATCGCCAATTGCCTGCTGGGAGTCACCTGGGCATTCGTAATCGCCTACCTGCTGGGCCTGGCCGCAAAATTTGATGCCAGCGGGCAAATGGCGGCGCTGGGTGGTTTTGCATCAAAAATGGGCCTGGCATCCGGTCCCGTTGTTGCTGCATGGTTACTGGGCGAGGACAGCTACCAGCGTTTAATCATTGTTGCGGTTGTCATTCTTCTGATCAGTGCGCTACTGGCGTGGAAACCCGCCCGCAATCAGGATCGAACTATGTCGTGAGAATCACGCATAGAGTAAACTATCGGGATGACCGATAAACAAGACCCGCAAGCGCAAAAGCTGATCAGGGTAGGCATCGCAGATAAAAGCCCGCTGATGCGTACCGCGCTGCGTACCCTACTCAGCGAAGACGGGCGCTTCGAGGTCATCGGCACCAGTAAAACTGCCGGGGAATTCCTCGACCGCTGCAGCAACGGGGACATGGACGTAGCCGTGGTCGGCTGGGTAATACCGCCGGGAGACGCCCGCTTTATTCTCGATCAATTGCGACCACGCCTCAACGCCCCGAAAACCCTCGTTTATTCAGGCATCGAAAGCGAAACTGTGCCGGCGCACGTAATGGCACATGGCGGTGCTGCCTTTGTCTCCAAGAACGAACAACCGGAGTACCTGCTTGATACCGTCGCCGAAGTGGCCAGGGGGCGCATGGTTTTCCCCTATCTTGATGTCAGCCAGATCAATGCCAGCCCATTGTCTACACTGACAAAACGGGAGCTTGAAATCCTTTCATCATTGGCGGCCGGACGCACCAACAAGGAAATCGCTGCCGAGAAAGGCGTTTCCACCAACACCGTGAAATACCACGTCAGAAACCTGTTTGAAAAACTTGGCGTCACCAACCGCGGACAGGCTATCGCCCTGTACCTGAAGGCCTGACCCCCCCAACCCCATCCTTTGGGTAGGTTTTTCCCCACCCGAATAAGCTGTCCCCTGCCCCCCATATGCATATTTCAGGCAGGAAATATCTTTCCTATACTAGCGTATGAGCATTCGGCACCCAGCGCGAGGACAGATATCATGAGCGAATACCCCACACTGAAGTATTACCTTGCCGGTTGGGCAAAGGATTCAGAAACCCGTCTGGCCGTCACCCAGACAATTGAAGCCATCGCCGAGGCATGTATCGAAATCTCAGGCCTGGTTGCCCGCGGCCCGTTGGCCGGGGAACTCGGTGCCGAGGAAGGCGACAATGCGGATGGTGACACGCAGAAGGCACTGGACCTGATCGCCAATGACCTGATTATCGAGGCCATCCAGGATGCCCCGGTTGCCTGCCTGGTATCCGAGGAACTGGAAGAACCCTTCCCCGTTCGCAACGACGCGACCCTGTATTTGGCCACCGATCCTTTGGATGGCTCCTCGAATATTGACACCAATGTGTCGGTGGGTACGATTTTCTCAATCCTGCCGGCTATCCAGGGCAAAGAGGATACCTGCAACCTGTTACAACCCGGCACCGCCCAGCTAGCCGCTGGTTATGTGATTTACGGACCACAGACAGCACTGATACTCACGGTTGGCGACGGCACGATGATATTTACACTGGACCCGCTGACAGGGGAGTTTCGCCTCACATCCCAGGCTGTTTCAATTCAGCTTGATACCAGTGAATTTGCAATCAACAGTTCCAATTCCCGCCAATGGGACGGGCACATTAAGGCTTACGTGGACGATTGCCTGGAGGGCGAAGATGGCCCGCATGGCACCAATTACAATATGCGCTGGATAGCATCGCTGGTAGCCGAGTGCCACCGCATTCTTTCGCGTGGCGGAATATTCCTGTACCCCGGTGATATCCGTCAAGGTTACAGCGCAGGCCGCTTGCGCCTGGTGTACGAATGCAACCCGATAGCCATGCTCATCGAGCAGGCCGGTGGCGCAGCTACCACCGGCACTCAGCGCATACTTGATATACAGCCGAAAAACATTCACGAACGTGTACCGATGATTTTTGGATCACTGCATGAAGTAGAACTGGTCGAGCAATATTACGCTGGCCTGAACCCCTATCACGAACGGCCCCAACTGTTCAGAAACCGCACCCTGTTGCGCAACTGAGACGAGGAAAAGACTATGTCTGTTAAACATCCCATTATTTCTGTCACGGGCTCTTCAGGGGCCGGTACCACCTCGGTCAAGGATACCTTCGATCGCATTTTTGAACGTGAAGGTATTAAGGCAACGTCAATAGAAGGCGATGCTTTTCACCGCTATGACCGTGCAGATATGAAAATCGTAATGCAGGAAGAGGCTGAAAAAGGCAATAACCACTTCAGTCATTTCGGGCCCGAGGCCAACCGATTGGAGGACCTGGAGAGTGTTTTCAAACAGTTCAGCGAAGAGGGTACCGGCCGCATCCGTAATTATGTGCACGATGATATCGAAGCCGAATTTCATAAGACACCACCCGGCCACTTCACGGACTGGCGCGAAATCCCGGACGATACCGAGTTATTGTTTTATGAAGGTTTGCACGGCGCTGTGGTAACCGAAGAAGTCAACCTTGCCCAGTACTGTGACCTGAGTGTCGGTGTAACACCTGTGATCAACCTCGAGTGGATTCAGAAAATCCAGCGGGATAAGGCAGACCGCGGTTATTCAACCGAGGCCATCCGCGACACCATTCTGCGCCGGATGCCCGACTACATCAGCTATATCTGTCCGCAATTTACCGAGACTGATATCAATTTCCAGCGTATACCGACAGTGGATACCTCAAATGCTTTCGTTGCCCGTTATATACCGACTCCGGACGAATCCATGGTCGTTATCCGCTTCAAAAACCCGCGTGGCATTGATTTCCCGTACCTGGTTTCAATGATCCACGACAGTTTTATGTCACGTGCCAATACCATCGTGATTCCAGGGGGCAAGATGGCCATCGCCATGCAGCTGATCCTGACGCCGATGATTTTGCGCCTGATGGAACGCCGGCGTCGGGCGCGTTGAGCACGGACAATCTGACGGATATACAGACTGAGATGATATTTGAATTTCAACCAACCGCCATTGTCTGGGATCTTGACGGAACGCTTGTTGATTCAGCGCCGGACCTGGCTACGGCGCTGAATAACGTTCTTGATAAGCGTGGTTTTTTCACCCACTCCATCGACGTGGTTCGGACGATGATCGGTAATGGCGTGCCAAAACTGGTTGAACGGGGTTTCAATGCCGTCGGTATTCGCCCGGAACCAGCACAGCTTGATGAGCTTGTAACGATGTTCCAGAAGGAATACAGGGCATGCGCGATCGATCAAACTCGTCCTTATCCGGGGGTTGTCGAAACACTGCAAGAAATCCGGGAGACGAACATCCCCATGGGTGTCTGCACCAATAAGCCGGAAGCCTTTACCAGACAAATTCTCGAAGGTCTCGGCATGGCAACTTATTTCAGCAGCGTGGTTGGCGGTGATACAACCAGCACCCGAAAACCAGATCCACAGCCTGTGCTGACCTGTCTTCGTGGCCTGGCTACGGAACCTGCATTGAGCCTGATGATCGGAGATTCCGTCCACGATGTGCACGCCGCCCATGCAGCAGGTGTCACTGTCGGAGTCGTCCCCTGGGGGTACCGATCTGCACCCGTAGAAGAACTGGGTGCTGATTTCGTGCTGAGCGATATAACTGCACTACCCGGGATGATTCGCGAAGCGGGAGTGCAGCTACAACAAACTGCCCATTAATTGATACGCGGTGTGAGCACCGCCTGGTAATTTTATATTCAAGAGAGGAAATATTATGGACCAATCCGGACGTTATGCAGACTTAAGTCTGAGAGAAGAAGACCTGATCGCAGGTGACAACCACATGCTGGTTGCCTACACGATGACCCCCATGCCTGGCTTTGGTGGCTACCTGGAAACAGCGGCCCACTTCGCGGCTGAGTCATCAACCGGTACCAATGTCG
>Ga0190293_1000149_pt1 | contig 24421 bp, 25 predicted proteins | sample 48693001_MG_FD_161671 | JGI IMG/M metagenome (GOLD analysis project Ga0190293, IMG submission 161671) | Hydrothermal vent microbial mat bacterial communities from Southern Trench, Guaymas Basin, Mexico - 4869-30-0-1_MG | ecosystem: Environmental > Aquatic > Marine > Hydrothermal vents >...
ACAAACTATATCTGTAGAAACTTTGATTGAGTCCTTATTGGACGCGGGTTCAACTCCCGCCGCCTCCAGTTGACCGGAATAGATGAAGAAGTTTTATTGTTTCTTAACATATATATTAATTATAGCCGTCCATATATTTCCACTTTCAATTAAGGTCAGAACTTTCGATCACAATGATTTTACAAGAGTTGTATTTGAAAGCGACAGCCGTTTCTCCTATGTTATGGAAAGGGGATCTGAAAGAGATCTCACTCTCTTTGTAAAAGATAAGCCGGGGAATATATTGCTCAGATCTGATCTTTCCGGTTCTGAACTTTTAATCAGGGTTGAAAATATAACCAATGGAGAGGATCCCGGAATAAAAGTGAAGGGATCTGAAAGATTTGATATTCTGAAAACATTTGTTCTCAATGACCCTTTCAGGGTGGTTTTTGATGTCAATAGGAAAACCGGAAGCAGTGAGCCCGCTCCTGCGGTAACGGAAAGTGAAGAAAATCAGAATGAGTATGGATCAGATTCCTCCGAGATCAGAACAGTGAAGAAAAAGCGTTCATCAATTGGTGTTATCTGTATAGATCCGGGGCATGGTGGTAGTGATCTTGGTGCTGTTGGAGTTAAAGATACAAAAGAGAAAAGTATAACTCTGAAAGTAAGTAATAAGCTGAAAAAAATTATTGAGCGGGAATTGGGCATAAGAATTGTAATGACACGCGAATCTGATGTAGAGGTTGCTCTCGATTCCAGAGTTGCAAAGGCAAACAATCAGAATGCTCAACTCTTTCTTTCCATCCATGTAAACTCGTCATACAGGAAATCGGCTCGGGGTCCGGAAACCTATTTTGTAAGCCTGAAAGCAACCGATAAAGTTTCAAGCCAATTAGCAATGAAGGAAAATAGTTCTTTTAACGGGATGGATGATGTGCCTGAAGATGATGATCTCAAAATGATACTGTGGAGTATGGCTCAGACGGAACACATACGGGAATCAAGCCGCCTGGCGGAATATATTCAGGATGAATTGAATATTCTGCTCAACACAAAGAACAGAGGTGTAAAACAGGCACCCTTCAGGGTTTTGATGAGAGCTTCAATGCCTGCAGTTCTTATAGAGATAGCATTTGTTTCAAATAAGTATGAAGAGAACAGGTTGCGGGATGATTCTTTTCTCGATAAAGTAGCAGGCTCTATCTATACCGGTGTTTCTAAATTTATCTATTATTATAATTCAACCTTTAAATGAACAAAAAGATAATATATATACTGATAAGCCTCGCGGTGATATTTTTTGTCACATCGCTGATAATCTATCTCAGTTCAAGTGGTACATTTAAAAGAGCGATAGAAGACAAAAAAGGTGATAATGAGGTTTTAGAAGAAACAGCTCCTGAACTTGAGAAGGTGAAAATTTTCTTTTTGACAAACAGATCTTCTCTTTTTTTACCGAAAGAGTATGAGATTGAAAAAAAAGAAGACCGGATTGAATTTCTGAAAAATTTTCTCGATCTCATGATGAATGAATCTTCGAACTTTATTTCTCCATTCCCTGAACAGACAAGACTTCAGAGTGTTTTTTATATTGGCGATAAGCAGATGGCTGTGCTTGATTTCAATGAAGAGCTTATAATTAATTTCCCAGGGGGATCCAGAGGTGAGATAGAGTTTATCTACTTCTTTGTTGACAATCTTTGCTACAATTTCAAGGAAATTAAAAAGGTGAAGATCCTTGTCGCCGGCAATGAATATAAAACGTTATCCGGCCATCTTGATCTTGAAAACCCTTATAATCCGGATTACAAATACTTCAGACGATGAATAGCAGAGCAATAGGAGTATTTGATTCCGGAATAGGCGGGCTTACGGTCTACAAAGCCATAAAGAAAAAAATGCCCGGGGAAAAAGTAATATATCTTGGAGACACGGCGCATCTTCCTTATGGAACAAAATCTCCCGATACGATAATAAAATTTTCTGAAGATAATTCTAGATTCTTGATCGAAAAGGGTGTAAAAATAATTGTAATAGCTTGTAATTCATCATCTTCATATGCAGTATCCCACCTTCAGAATATTCTTGATATACCTGTCCTCGGAGTGATCGATCCGGGGTCTGAAGCAGCAGTGGAAAATGGGGAAAAGGAAATAGGGGTAATCGGAACATCGGCTACAATTTCCTCCGGAGCATATGAAAGATCTATACTCGAAAAAGATCCTGATGCAAAAATCATATCAAAGGACTGCCCTCTGTTTGTGCCTCTCGTTGAGGAGGGGTGGATAGATCACAAAGTGACAGATCTTGTTATTCAGGAGTATCTCCTCCCTCTTAAAGAGAAAGGGATAAAGACACTTGTGCTTGGATGCACCCATTATCCTCTCCTTAAGGATGCTATTAGCAGGGTTCTCGGGAACGGGATCACCCTTATTGATTCAGCAGAAGTAATGGCTGAGAGGACCAACTCAATACTTGAGAAACTGGGCTGGAGGAAAATTTCCGGATCTTCCAACGGAGATGATGAGTTCTACGTTACAGACTTTCCGGAACGGTTCAAGAAGGTAGGGGAGATCTTCCTGAAAAAAGAGATCGATAAAGTAGAAATGGTCTCCCTCTGACCGGATAAAAAACTATAGTCAGACTATATTTTCAACGATTATCTCTGCGAGGTCCTTTACTTTGACCTGATCTTCTTTCTCTTTATCCTTTATTCCATCTGAAAGCATTGTTGTACAATAAGGGCATGAAGTGCAGACTGTATCTGTTCCGGTTTCCAGTATCTCCCTGGTCCTTACATGGTTGATCCGTTCGCCCTGATCCTCTTCCGCCCACATAAGGCTTCCACCGCCGCCGCAGCAGAAACTGTGACTTTTGCTATTCTTCATCTCTTTTATTTTCAACCCGGTACTTTTTATTACATTTCGGGGCTGTTCATAGACATTGTTATGGCGTCCGAGGTAGCACGGATCATGATAGGTAATTGTTTTTGTGTCCTCTTTTTTTATACTTATTTTCCCTTCGCTGATCAGCTCATTGATGTATTCGGAATGGTGCACTACTTCAGGCATCTCAAATTCAACTCCCGTCAATTTTGCCACATCATCATATTCATTCCTGAAAGTACTGAAACAATGGGGGCATGTTGTTATTATTTTTTTAAATTTGTATCTCATAAGAGTTTCAATGTTCTGGGTAGCCATTATTTGAAAAAGGTATTCATTTCCAGCTCTCCTTGCAGGATCGCCGCAGCAATTTTCCTCACTTCCGAGTACTGCATAATTGATGCCGGCCTTATTGAGAATAGTGATCATCGCCTGAGTTACTTTTTTGTTCCTGTCATCAAAAGAGCCTGCACATCCCACCCAATAAAGGATCTCTGCATCGGTAACTTCAGAAGCTTTTTTGACATCAAGTCCCTGTGTCCACTCTCCCCTTGTTGAAGATCCGAAACCCCAGGGGTTGCTATTGGTCTCAAGATTCTTGAAAAATTGATTGAATACTTCAGGAAATTTTGCCTCCATTAATACACGGCTCTGTCTCAGCCCTATGATCTTCGGAATATGCTCGTTCAGAACAGGGCACACCTCCATGCATGCTCCACAGGTCGTGCAACTCCATATCTCATCATCAATGAACACTCTGTCCATAAGGGGAGGGATCTGATAGTCCGGGTCTTTCAGTTTCTTTGCTCCTTCAATTAGGAGGTCGTCCCTCATTTTTGTAATTATAGTTTTTGGAGATAACTCTTTACCGGATAGAGCTGCAGGACAATAATCGGTACAGCGGCCGCAGTCAATACATGCAAAACCGTCAAAAAGATCCTTCCAGGACATATCCTGATATGCAGTAATCCCGAAACTTTCCGCAGTTTCAAGATCTACCGTTTTAATATAGGAAGTGGATCTTTCACTTTTAAAAGCGATATTTAACGGCCCCATGAACATATGCATATACTTCGAACGTGGAACATATAGTATAAAGGCAAATACATTCAGAATATGGAGCCACCAGGATATCTTAAGGAACAAGTATGATGAAGGGAGCCATCCTGCAATTATATTTCCGACAAAAGCCACACTATCTCTACCCGAATGGAATGCTATCGAAGCACCTTCATAAAGGAGAAATGTCAGTGTTACAGTGATCAATAAAGCATATATGATCGGTGATTCAAAAGTCCCGTAAGTATAAGAAGACTTCCTGATCACATAACGTTTAATAATGAAGAACAGGGTTGCAAGGAGGACCCCGATCGAAATGAGGTCGGCTATTATTACATGAATATTTGCCGGATGAATGTTTTTATTAAATCCCTCGAGGATATGATAAACAGATATCGTATCGAAAGTTAAAGATCCGTATAATAAAAAGATGTGTGCCACACCGGCAAAAATCCTCTCTTTTTTTATTGAACATAGAAGCAAAAAGAATGAACTTACTGCATCTAATACCCTCTTCACAGGATTGTTGAACCTTTTTTCTTTCTGCCCCAGTTTCACCAATTTGAAAATGCGAATCAGCGGAATGAAGAAAAACACGATGGTCAGCCCAAGCATTATTAAAAAGACGATAGACTCAATAAAAGTAAGCATAAAATACTCCTTTGAATAATTTAAAAGTTTAACAAATACCGTGTTCCTAAGCAATCACTACCAACAACTTCATGATTATTTTTTTACTTCTTTTTAAGCACCGCTTCCCATTTTGTGATTTTTTTTCTCAACTCTTCTTTATCTTTTTCCGCTTTTGCAATTTCTAGTGCTTCTTTCTCAATAGCAATTGCTTTTTTAAAATTTCCCAATTGATAATATACCGAAGCCAGAGTATCCATAGTTTGAATATTTTTATAAAGTTTTAAAGCATTTTCTGCGATCTCAATAGTTTTTTTATCAGAGAGCTTTGCTTCATAAATAGTCCAGGCGAAACTGTTATAATAAAAACCGGTATGCTGCCTGGGCAAGTGCTCCCAGAATTTTTCTTTTTTATAGAAGGAGTAAATTAAATTTTTCCCTTTTTTCACTTCCTTTTTTTTAAACAATTTTTTCGCACTCTGCATTATTGCAATTGGAATCCGTGCAAAGTAAGTATAAAAATTTCTTGATTCTTTTAATTCCGGATTGTTTTTAAGGGCTTCTATAGAATAATCTATCCAAATTTCCCCGGACTTCAAATCACCCGAGTACATATAACTTGAGATTCCACCGGAAATAACCTTCATATCTTTTAAAGGATCAAGCAATTCACCTCTTCTTTTTATAAAATCCTTAAAATAATATTCGGATTTTTCATAATTACCAGTTTTTATATACCATTCGATAATAGTAGATATTCCGGAATTCCCTTTCAGAGAATATTCGAATTTATCAGGATAATATGATTCTAGAATTTTTTCATATATTGGATTGTTTTCTTTTCGATATGACTCTTTCTTTTCAGGTTTTTCTCCATAAGGGTAACCGTTGTGTATAAACAATGCTAATGCTTCATATGCTTCTTTTGTTAGTTTGTCGTTGAAATCCGGATTTAATACTATTATTTTTTTTAAATATTCTATTTGTTTCTTCACTTCACCCCGGCCCATCTTTTTAGTTATAATTAAAAGTGTTTCTCTGTCGTTGGGATTTTTTTCCAGTTTTTTGGACATAGCATAAAAATTCCTTCCGCTCATCACTTCATCAACCCATTTTGAAAATCCCTTTGCACTCCTCTCCGGCCTTCCCGTATCAAGCATGATCCCTTCAGTTGAAAAGATCTTAAATGTCGGGAATGAAATAATATTAAATCTCTTGTTATAGGTCATCCCTTTTTTAGTCGTCTGCTCAATGTATAAAAGAACGGCCTTGTCTGCAACTTCTTTGAACTCATGGTGTTTAAAAGCAGTTTTTTTCACCATTTGACATGGAGCGCACCATTCAGCAGAAAAAACGGCAAGTACCGGTTTTTTTACTGATCTTGCGATATCAATTACTTCCTCAAAAGTATTCTCTTCCGTGAGCCACTCACATTTTCCCATCTTAAAACTCTTTTGATTTTCTCCCCACAAAGACAGAACTCCAATAAAGATGAGCAAAACAATCAATAATTTTCTCATTCCCTCTCCTTAATAATCAAAACCGTCCTGGTTGATGATAAATTGTTAACAATCCGGTTACTTATGTCAAATCAATACTCCCTACCTCACATCAAAAGGGGACAGACACCTTTTGGCGATTCTTGAATTGGATGCGGGGATATGATAACCTTGACAGTTATATTAAGGAGAGAAAATAATGGATAAAAAACTTGAAAAGGGAGATAACGCTCCCGATTTTAAAATAAAAGATCACAATGATAATGATTTTAATCTGAGTAGTTTAAAGGGGAAATGGATAGTTTTATATTTTTATCCCAAAGATAATACTCCGGGATGTACGACCGAAGCCATAGAATTTTCCGGTGCTAAAAAGAACTTTCAGAAAAAAGGTGTTGAAGTGCTGGGTGTAAGCCCCGACTCAGTTAAGAGTCATAAAAATTTCATTGAAAAAAAAGATCTGACAATAACACTTCTAAGTGACCCTGATCATGATGCTCTTGAAAAATATGGTGTCTGGCGGTTAAAAAAGAATTATGGCAGAGAATATTTCGGTGTCGTAAGATCCACTTTTATAATTTCGCCTGATAAAAAAATTGCCCATTCCTGGAGTTCTGTAAAAGTGAAGGGGCATGTTGAGATAGTTGAGAATAAACTTGATGATCTGATAAAGGGATAGTTCTGATCCATAGGGGAAGGCTGTCAGGCTGACGGCCTTCCAGGATCATCTTCTTTCTTTTTTATTCTCTTAAGCTCTTCTTCGATGGCTTTCTTCTCTTTAATAAGATGCTCTATTTCCAATTTGTATTTTTCCAGGCGTTCTTTCCTTCTTCTGTCCCGTTCTTCATGAAGCTTCCGGTCCCCTTTTTTTAAGAGCGCTTCTTCTTTCAGTTTTATTTCCCTCTGCTTTTCCAGTTCCTCTTTCATCCGTAATTGCTGTTGCTTCTCCATCCAGAATCTGGCATCGAAGAATTTTCTTTTAAACTCATCCAGAAGTCGGGTCTTGTAACTGAGAATGGAAGGAGTAACCACTGATTCGATCATTTTTCCTTTTCTGATCAGTTTTATCTTTATTTTATCTTTTGGTTTTATCTGGCTTAAGGATTTCGCAAGATCGGAAATCTTTGTCAGTTTAATACCGTTAGAATTTATCAGAATATCTCCGATTTTGAGTTGTGTGTTATCGGGATTGTTCTGCAGATTTATTTTTGATACCAGGAGTCCGTTCCCAGATTTAACTTTGAATTCCTTTGCAAGTTCCGGGGTCAGAGGGATAACGTCAACTCCAAGGCCGAGTGATCCGGAGAACTCAAAAGTGTAGTTCTTGATCTTTGGCATTGACTCGATGAACTCAGGCATTCTTGACATTCTGTCAGATAATTTTTTCTCTTTGATCCTGATAAGTTTGTTATCTCTCAGTTTAAGTTCTGCCAGTTTTACATTCACCTTTAATTGTTTCCCGTTCCTGTCAAGTGATACAACTATTTTATTACCGGGCCTCAGCATTTTTATACTTTCAGATAAGTGCCCGGGAGTTTTTATGTTTTTCCCCGAAATATCAATGATCTTGTCGCCTTTCAGGATCCCTCCCTTCTCTGCAGGGGAGCTTTTAACAACATTGTCAACCATCACAAATCCTTTTCCAGAGCTGATAATACTTACTCCCAGCCATCCTCTTTTAACATGGCCGAAATCTTCGAGATCCTTTGCAATCCGGAACACCCTCTCTGACGGAATAGCATAACAAAGGTCATTGCCGCCCCTGACTGATGAGGCGATCTTCAGTTCAGAATGGTTATCCTTGAAAGTATATTGAGGGAAGAATTTATATCCGAAAACTCCTCTAATTATTCCAACGAATTCACCTTTCCTGTTAACCACAGCACCTCCGGTTGAACCTGGAGCAACTGTTGCACTCAGAATGAGATCATTACTGCTGGAGCCGCTTATTATCCCCTGGTTAAGGAAAGGGAATTGTTTATAAAATACACCTACCAGGCCTACCCATTCTCCGGTTTCGGGTAGTTTTCCCCGTTTAATCGCCTTTAGAACCTTTCTTTTTGTTTTAAGCAGGATAAGTGATGAATTTTTGTCTTTGCCTACTATAGTTACATCGTGGGTCTTCCCTTTCGCTGTTTCTATGTATATCCTGTCGAAAGGGTGTCCGAGGACCATCATATTAGATAATACAAGGTCAGATTTAATTGCAACTCCTGTAGCAATATATCTCCTGTGGTTTTGTGTTACAACCTTCACAACAGATGGAGATATTCTCTTCAGGGCTTTCTTTATATCACTGTCGGATCTGTTTTCAGTCTCTGCGCTGTTTAAGCTGATAAACAGGAAAATCAGGATCATATATACTATAAACAATATTTTCTTCATCGGTTACCTCCTAAATTGTACCTGATTCTTCAAAGTTCCCCACCTGTTCTATCACATAGTTGTTGGACTCATCTGAAGCGGCAAATGTCACATAGTCTGTAATTGTGACGTCTTCCCTGATGCCGTTCTCTGCTTTGGTGAACAACGGATCGCTATTCCCCGGGAAGAACAAAGTTCCGGAAATGAACAGGAATCCTCCGAGAAGGAAAGTTCCGAGAGTGGAAACTATTACAGTCCTCTGTCTTTTTTTCTTTTTGATCTTTCTGAATACAGAATCTTCAAAATCCTCACCGGGATGTTCCGCCCTTATATAATCCTTAAAAATATTTTCCCTGCTAGCCATTGTTTCCTCCAAGCTGTACTTCAAGTTTATTTCTCATTTTTTCCTTGCCTCTGAATACAAGAGACTTAAGAGTTCCTACCGGCTTCTGAAGAATGTCTGACATTTCCTCAAAAGAAAAGTTGTCAACTTCCTTCATGATCAGCGGTATCCTGTACTTCTCAGGGAGGAGGGTCAAAGCCTCCTCAATTATTATGTTGTCCCCGAGTTTCTGGTCGTAAGAATAATGTATTTCATTGATATCCCCGAGTGAGAAAAGGTTTTTTATTCTCCTCTTTCTGAAATGGGACAGAGCCAGGTTAGTAGCAATTTTGTATATCCATGCTTTCAGATTTTCAGTTCTTAATGAGCCTGCTTTGAAATATACCCTTACAAATGTATCCTGGGTCAATTCTTCCGCCTGCTCTCTGTTACCGAGCATAAGGAGAAGATAATTAAATATCTGGCCTTTGTACATTTTCATTACCTCTTTAAGTGCCCACTCATCCTTTGCTTTCAGTTTTTCAATAAGTTCATTCATCTTACACTTATTAGACACGGGTAATTATATAAAAGTTGCAAAAATAATATGTCATATTCTCAGGCCTGCTTTTAATTATTATACATTATTTGCTGATGAATTTTTTAAAATTGAAAATGGAGATAGAGGAGATAACAAATGCTATTAATCCAAGGGAAAGAAGGTCACCGTAGAATTGTTCTATCCCGTTACCTTTGAGAAATATTTCCCTTATGATCTTCACAAGATAACTCAGGGGATTGATCTTAACGAGCCATTTCAACCCGACCGGGATATTCTCCAGTGGAGTGAACAGTCCTGAAAGGAGGATAAAAGTAATAATAGAGAACCAGGAATAAAAAAGAGACTGTTGTTGAGATGATGAGAATATTGATATAAGCATTCCATAGGAGAGGATCGCCATTAAATATATGATCGCTGAAAGGAGCAGATAAAACAAATTCCCCCTTACCGGAATGTCGAACCACAATACTGCAACAAGAACACCTATACACATATTAAGAAGCCCGACAATACCCATGGGAAGTGCTTTTCCGATATATATTTCATAAGGGCGCAGCCTTGATATCAGGAGAGTATCGATCGTTTGTTGTTCCTTTTCCCTTACAATTGATAGGGATGTTATAAAAAGTGTAATAATCGTCAATAACACAGCTACAATTCCCGGTCCCATATAATTGATACTTCGCAGCTCGGGATTGAACCTGATGAGCGGTTTACTTTTTACAATAGGAGCTATTCCCAGCGATTCAATGTCATCAAGGATATAATTCTTTATAATACCGTTAAAGTAACCTGCAGCTATTCCGGATGAATTCGAATCAGCACCATCAAGGAGGATCTGTATTTCCGGGTACCGTGGAATTGATCTCCCTGTCTTTACAGGATCACGAAAAACAATTATGGCCTTAACATCACCCTTCTTCAATTCGTTAACTGAATCTCTGTTCACTCTTGATATATTTTTTATGTCGAAAAGCCCTGATCCTGCGATCCGGTTTATTATCCTTGAAGTGGACGTTCCTGTTGAAAGATCAATTATCCCGACAGGAACATTTTTTATATCTGTTGTAACTATGTATCCGAGGAGTATTAATTGAAATACTGGGGCGATCAGCATCATGAACAGCAATTCTCTCTGTCTGAAAATTTCAAGGAATTCTTTCTTTATCAGATATAATATTTTCATCCTGCTATTCTCCTCATCCTTGAGAACTTCCTTACCGCAAGAAATATTAAGATTACACTCATCAGGAGAAGTATTAATCCGTTAAAAAGAAAATCTGAAACACTCGCCCCTTTAAGTACTACTCCCCTGATGATCTTGAGAAAATAGGTGGCCGGGATGATATTCGATATTAACCGAAGGGGTTCAGCAAGTGAGGTAAGGGGAAAGATAAATCCAGATAGCATTATCGAAGGGAGCATTGTTACCAGCAGTGTTCCCAGCATTGATGTCTTTTGATCAGGAGTGGTTATGGATATCATAATGCCGAGTGATAAACCGGTAAATATATAAATAAGTGAGAATCCGAAAAGGACCAGGAGGTTACCTTTAATAGGTATCCCGAACCAGAACTTACTGAATAGAAGAATGATCGACTCCACTGCAAAAGCGACAAAAACATAAGCAATTGTTTTTCCTATAATTATCTCGTAAGACTTGACCGGAGAAATAAATATCAGATCTATCGATCCCGATTCTTTCTCCCTGGATATGCTTAGAGATGTAAGAAGTGCGGAGATCATAAGTAAAAGAACAGCAATCAGGCCTGGAATAAAAAAGTATGCACTCTTTAATTCCGGATTAAAATATATTTTTGTGTTGACCTTGAATATATCCCGGATATTCTGATACTCTTCGAGAAAATCAAATATCACCATCTCATTGTATTGATAAATTATATTTGCAGTGTTGGAATCAGAACCATCTATAACGAATCCCACTTCTACAGGGATACCACTCCTGACTTTTTTTGAAAAATCGGAAGGAATTATTATTATTTCATCGATCTCTCCAGCTTTCAGTTTCTTTTCATAGGTGCCCAAGGACTGATGTTCCCCACTTTTTAATCCAACACGTGTGAAATAATCATTGTGCAGAAATTTCCCGATAAACTTCCCTGATATCTCACTCCCGGAATAATCAAGGATACCGATATTAATATTATTAAGATCGAATGATATCGCATACCCGTAAAGGAATATCATAATTACAGGCATTAAAAATATTATTATAAGACTCTTGGGATCTCTGAAAATATGATAAAGCTCTTTTCTCGTTACCGGTTTAATTCCCTTCATAATCCCTCACGGCCTCTTTAAACAGGGTCTCAACAGAGTCGACCCCATGTTCCCTGATAAGTTCTGACGGTTCACCTTCAACTATTATGTTCCCCCTGTGGAGGATCACAATTCTATCTGCATATTCTACTTCATCAAGGTTATGTGTTGTGACAAGAATTGTTTTCCCCCTCTTTTTTATATTATAAATTTCCTGCCAGAAATTTCTTCTCACTTCAGGATCAACGCCGGATGTTGGTTCATCGAGAAGTAAAATGTCCGGGTCGGGGATCAGTGAAGCATACAAAGCAACTTTCTGTTTTATACCCGGTGGTAGTTTATCCACGCTCCTGTCCAGAAGATCTTTTTGAACAATATCTTGCAGTTCATCTATTTTACTCTTTATTTTCTTCTTCCCCAGTCCTGAAATTCCGGCAAAAAATTCAATATTCTCAATTGCACTCAATTTCGGGTAGAGTGAAAACTTTTGTGACATATACCCGAGTTTTTCTTTCACTTCCTTTGATTTTGCAAGATTGATCCCGTCAATAATAATATCTCCGGAAGTTATACTCAGAAGCCCCATTATCATTTTTATAGTGGTGGTCTTCCCGGCCCCATTCGGCCCGAGGAACCCGAGGATCTCACCTTTCCTGACTCCAAAATTTATAGAATTTACTGCAATGAAATCACCGAACTTTTTCTTCAGTTCCCTGACTTCAATAATATTTTCGTTCATATCGATCCGTCACTATTTTCAAATATCCCTTTCCTCTCATAATACATATAGATATCTTCGAGCCCCGGCTTCTCTTCTGAAACCTCAGATCCTCTTATCCCCTTTAAAATACTACTTTCGGGATCGCCGATAAAATTTAAATATTTCCCCTTTATAAAAAAATTCTTATGAACATCCCCTCTCTTTTTCAAGTCATTCATTACATCAAAAATATTATTTTCCGGTATTAACCGGATCAATTTAAAGGGGACATTATCTTTCAGATCATTAATGTCCCCTCTTTTCAGTATTTTTCCATTTTTTAAGAATATTATAAAATCACCGCTCTCAGCTTCATCAAGATAAGGAGTCGAAATTATTATTGTTTTTCCCTCATTCTTCAGTGACTCAATTATCCTGAAAAATTCTATTCTTGACAGAGGATCAACTCCTGTTGTAGGTTCATCCAGAATTACTATCTCAGGTGAAGAAAGGAGGATCGTAGAGAGAGAGAGTTTTTGTTTCATTCCTCCCGAAAGGTCTCCTGCCTTTCTGTTCCTGAACTTTATCATTCCGGTTTTTTCAAGAAGAATGTTTTTTAATCTCTCTTTTCTTTGGAAAGGGACATTGTTTATATCTGCAAAAAAATTCAGATTTTCCTCGACGGTAAGATCTGTATATAGAGAGAACCTTTCAGGCATATATCCGGATATTCCCGTGATTTTTGAAAAGTCGTTTCTTATCAGGTCCTCTTTTAAAAAGATCTTGCCGGAATCAGCTTTGACAAGCCCGAGCATTATCCTCAGGATCGTCGACTTACCCGAACCGTCAGCTCCGGCTATAATTGTTATCCTGGACTTGGGAAATGTAACAGAAAGTTTCGAAAGAGCTTGGATCTTCCCGAAAGATTTGGATATTTGTTCTAATCTGATCATATGAGATTATTCACTTTTTCAGTTTTGCCTTTTACTCAATATTTTTCTTTATTAAAACAGTAACAGGCATCCCAATTTTAAAGATCCCGATATTTTCTTTTACTCTAATCTTAACTTTGAACAGAAGAGATTTTCTTTCGATCTCAGAAATAACATATCTGGGAGAAAATTCTGATTTTCTCCCGATCTCGGAAACAATTCCAGTCAGGTTTTTTTCTTCTGCCCCGTCCACAATTATTCTCACTTCACCCCCGTTCCTGATCCTGGGGAGTTCTTTCTCTTCAAGAAATATTTCAATGAAAAGAGAATTCTTATCAAGAATGTCAAACATCGGCATCCCCGGGAAAATGTTCTCACCCAAGGATATGAATTTTTCCATTACAAAGCCATCAACTCCGGATTCGAGGATGTAGTCTTCGAGAATGATCTCCAGATATTCTTTTTTATTCTCGAGTACTTTTTTCTGAACCTCAAGTCCTTCCAGTGATTTTATAAGTTCATATTGTGCAGTTTCTGACTCCAGAAGTTTTATTTTAACTTTTTCCAGATCGTCTCCCGAAATTGATCTTTTTTTACTCAGTCTTTCAAACCTGCTTACTTGCCGTTTCAGGTATCCCAGGTTTTCATTTATCAATATTTTTTTCTTTTTTAGTTTTTCAGAATTTATCCCTGTAGCTTCCAGGTTTAATTCAACATCTTTTAATTTGTTCTTTATCACTCGCGAATCCAGTCCGGCAAGAAGATCGCCTGACTTTATCTCATCACCTTCATTTACGTATATCTTTTCAATTGATGAGGCAACCTTTGATTTCATTGTAATAATTTCACCATCGACGATCCCGGGAGCCTTGATAATATTTTCGTCTCCTCCATTGCAGCCGTATAAGATAGAAATAAATAAAAAAAGTAGTATATAGCTTTTCATTTCTCCCCCTTTTTCCCGATCATTGTGTTGATCTCAACTTTTATCAGATCAGTTTGAAGAGATGTTTTCTCTTTCAAAGATCTCAGGTTTTCAACATTAAGTACAGAATCAAGATAATCTTTATTGGATATCTGTTTCTCTTCAAACAACATTTTTTTCAAGTCTGACTCCTCTTCCGATATCCTTATCATTTCATCAAATGTTGTTTCCCTTTTCTCCAGGCTCTCCAGAGTAGAGAATAATTCTGATAGTCTGAATCTTGTCCTTCTTGTTAAATCCAGCTCTCTGTTCTTAAGTTTTTCCAGCTTGAGGTTATTAATAGAATTCGCTTTCTTTGACCTTCCCCAATTGAACACTTCCATACTTACTGAAATCCCTCCCTGAAAATAAACTCCCCACTCATCGCCGAGAAAGTTGATCCCCGGGATCCCATAGTGTATCTCGGCAAAACCTCCCACCTTAGGAAGGTCTTTCCCATTTGTGATTTTTTTATTTACTCTGATCAATTTTTTTTGATCTGAGAGGAGCTTCAGTGAAGGGTGTTCACTGATGAAGATTTCCATTGAGCTTTTTTTGTCCCCTATATTCTCTCTGTGAGTTTTTGAGATTTCCTCTATCTTGTGATCTGTTAATTCCAGGAAAACCGAAGTGAGAGTATCAAGGGTGTTTTCGATCTCCTCTTTCGAGAGGCTGATCTCTCTTAATTTAAGCCTGGTCTCAAGGATGCTGCTTTTTCCCACGAGATCTTCTCTGAACAGATCTTCAAGTCTCCCAAGGTGATTCCTGATCTTTTTTTCCAGTGTTGTAATGGAACTGATCTGCCTGGAGAATAACAGGTGGTTAAAATAGATAGTTTTGATCCTTCCTGTCAGCATCAGTTCAAGCAATTTTCGCCTGCTGAGGTTAAGAGCCTGTTGAAGTTCATTTGTTTTTATCATCCCGGAGACTGTATAACCGGTAAAGATTGGCTGGATTAGTTTTACAGAGAGGTCATATGTGTGGTTTGTCCCTCCCCTGATCTCCATGCCCGGTATGGTCATTCCGGGGGCAGCCTGAATATCGGGCAGGTTGATCTCCACCTTCTCAGACCGGTATAGATAATTAAATGAGGTGTTTATATTCAAGAGTCCTGCTGATCTTTTTATTCTGTTGTCAGCTTTCAGGATCTTTGATTCCAGGCTGTTATCCCGGAGCTCACTGCTTATCTTTATCCCGTTTTTTATCGCTTTTTCGATCGGGATCTTTGCTGAAATTGTAATTGCCGTCAATGCAAAAATAAAAAAAATTAGATTTTTTTTCATTTTAACAATCCCCTCTTTAGTAAATTTTTAGTACTTCTTATTCTATCTTCTATGAATTTTTCATTATCAAGTTTAATATTAAAAATTATCTCAGGAAAAACCTTTACGATAAGAGGAAAGATGCAAAGTGAGATTATATTGAGAAATATATGGACAGGATCATTTTCAGAGATCAACCCTTCCTTATACCATCCCGGAATGGCCCTTTTTAAATTCTGAGGCACCAGCTGGGTCTCCGAATTGAAAAATTCTGAAAGAGCCTCTTTCAGGTTTGAGGGATTCAGGATCAGGTCTACACCGATAATTCTGAGGTAATCCCTGTTCCCCGAAAAGAACCTTATATAATTTTCCGGAAAACTGTCAATAAATTTTTCAGGTTTGATGTCGGGATCAATTCCACCTGATTTTTTTATAACAGTCATCAATTGTCCGATAATGCTTTTTATAATAAACTTGTAAAGCCCCTCTTTGGATCCAAAATAATAGAAAATCATAGCTTTGTTAACTCCAGCTACTTTTGCTATATTATCTACTCTGGCTCCGGGATATCCTCCCTTTGAAAATTCGTGAACAGCTGCCTCAACAATTTTTTCTTTTGAAGTCATTTTAGATGTTTGACCAACCGTTTAGTTTAACCATATGGTCAATATAATTCAGGCTAGTTGACTTGTCAATTTTTTTTTGAATTTTATTGCTTGACAAGTATACTTATATTTGAGAAAATACTTCAAAGATAGGAGGTTTCATGAGTGCTGAATTAGGAGCAGGAGCTAAGTCGGAACCTAACGTGGTTCCTCTGTGTGATATTTTACTTGTACTACTGATCATTTTCATGGTTATTACCCCGGTTGCGCAAAAGGGTATTGACATTAAACTTCCTGAAACAAGCCAGGAGCAAACAAGAGGACCTCAGTCTTCATCGCTTGTTCTTGTTATTGAGAGCGACCTTACTATCACTATCAACAGAGAACCGATATCAAAAGAAATGCTTGAGACAAGGCTCAGAGACCTGTATCAGACAGATTCAAAGAAACCTCTTTTTGTTAAAGCTGACGAGACTGTATCTTACAAGGAAGTTCTTAGTATAATAGATATTGCTAAGGGTGCCGGAGTCGAAGTTGTCGGTGTTTATACAGACAGATACAAGACAGGCCAGTAAAAAATATAATTTTCCACGAATTTTCACAGAGATAATTCTATTCAATATTGATAAATTTGCTCATCCGTTGTAAAATATCGTAAGGAAAGGAGTCATTTATGAAACTGAAAGAAGATAGTCAACTCAATGAGATCTCAAAAAAATTCTCTGAGGCAGTAAAAAAATTCACAAAAAGAAATTATAAGGAAGCAGCAATAGATTTTGGAAATATTATTGAAAAATACAAAGATTCTGAGTTCTATAGTGTCCTTGAAATTCAGGCCAGAGCTAAATCGTACAAGAACATTTGTGATTCAAAGACATCAAGAAAAAAAAATGAGCCGGACACAGAAAATAGTCTTCTGAATGAACTCCTTTTTTATATAGGAACAGATGATTACACTGAGGCTGAAAAAACAATCAAGAAACTTGAAACAAAAAAAATAAATTCTCCATACTCGATGTATCTCAGGTCTTTACTGGCATTTCGGATGGAGGATGTTGATGCTGCACTCGGGTTATTGAAGAAAACTATTGCGAAAGATGACAAGTACAAGATCATTGCAAACAATGAGCCGGATCTTCAGGAACTTCAGGAGAATGAAGAATTTTTAGCGATCATTGAATGAAAAACAACATCCCTGAGATTGATAGTTCCAACCTTTTAATAAGGGGTGAAAGTGTTGATTACTGGCGGGAGCAATTTGATATTTCAGAGGATTTATTTGCACTATCTCCGGATTTGTCTGAGAGCATTATCATAAGGTACCAAGCACGATATTACATTTCAAAGGGTGTTATATTCAGGGATTATTCAAACTTTTATATTGAAGGACTCCCATTAGTGGGAGCCGGAACCATAATATCCGGGGGAGTTTTCCTGGACAAGAGATCGAAGATCGGTAATGGTGTTGAGCTTTATCCAAACTGTTATATTGAAAATTCTGAAATTGGAGATTCATCTATTATTCTTCCAGGTTCTGTTATCAGAGATTCTATAGTGAAAAATGGTACTCAGATCGGTCCATATTCTCATCTCAGGAGTGGTGTTAAGATTGAAGATGGTGCAAAAGTCGGTAATTTTGTTGAAATGAAAAAGAGTGTTTTCGGCAAAAGATCAAAAGCAATGCATCTCAGTTATGTAGGTGATGCTACGGTCGGTGAAGATGTGAATATTGGTGCAGGTACCATTACCTGTAACTATGACGGCGTTAATAAAAATCCGACAATTATAAAAGATAAGGTTTTTATCGGTTCAGGAACTGAATTGATTGCACCGGTTACAATTGAAGAGAACAGTTATGTTGCTGCCGGCTCTACGATAAATGAAAATGTGCCCCGGGATTCGCTTGCCGTTGCGAGGGGGAGGCAGAGAGTTATTAAAGGTTGGAGCAAGAGGAAGAAGGGAAAAAAGCCCGATTGACATTTGATTTTTTTTAATTTATGATTCATTGAATCTTGGAATTCCATAATGATACGAAAACTGATTAAACCGGATTTAAACGAAGCAAAAAAAATATATAAAAAAGATACAAAGAAAAAAATACCACCACCATACAGAACCCATGCTGAAAGTTATTATTATGTGAAGCAGATGAACAATAGAACATCGCTTATAATTGAGATGATTGATGACACATCTATTACAGGTACTATTGAGTGGTATGATGAGAGATGTTTGAAAATAAAGAAAGAAGATGGAAGTAATATTATTTTATTCAAGCATTTTATAAAATTTATTCATAAAGCCTCCGGGTAACAGATCAAAGTGGAAAAAGCCCCGGATGGAAGAATCCTCCTGATAACCCTTGGAGATCCAGATGGAATCGGCCCTGAAATTATAAAAAAATCATTAGAATCGATCCGGCTTCAAATTCCTGTTGTATTGTTGGGAAATCGAAAATATTACAATGATGATTCCATTGAAGTTTTAGAGGAGATAAGGCATCCTGTAAAAGAAAAGGTCTCTTTTCTCGAAGTTAATACAGAAGGGAATGATCCTTCCTTCATGTATGTAAAAAAGGCAGTCTCGCTTGCATTAAATGATCCGAAATATGCTATTATCACTGCCCCGATATCGAAGAAAAAATGGATAGGCTCAGGAAATCAATTTATGGGCCATACCGACTATCTGGTTAAATCATGTGATGTAAACAAATGGGCAATGTTCTTCTGGTCGGATTCAATAAAGGTAGCTTTGTATACTACTCATATACCGCTGAGAGATATATTCAGCGAAATAAAGAAAGAAAAAATAATGAATTTCTGCAGATTTATTAATTCCGAACTCTTCAGATTTACAGGAAAAAAGTTTGATCTTCTGATGAGCGGCTTAAATCCTCATTCAGGAGAAAGTGGTACGATAGGAAAAGAAGAAGAGGAGGAGATAGAACCGGCAGTCAAAGAACTTCAGAAAGAAATGAATATAGAAGGCCCGTTTCCTCCGGATACAATATTTATAGAGGCTGAAAAGAGGAAAGATCCGGTTGTAATTTCTTTATATCATGACCAGGGGCTGATCCCATTTAAACTGAACAACATAAATTCCGGAGTCAATCTTACCCTTGGACTTCCTTTTATCAGGACCTCACCCGATCATGGAACAGCTTATGATATAGCCGGAAAAGGTATCGCAGACCCCGGAAGCATGATCGAAGCTGTAAAACTCGCAGATCAATTGTTGAAAGATAAAACCTGATTTCTTACTTGTTTTGCCAGCCTTTTTTCAAACGGGAATATCTGTTCCTGATTTCGCCGATAGCGGGAGGGGATGGTCTTTTTTCTGTCCTTGTCATCTTCCACAATTTGGCATATTTGAGGAAAACATAATACATTGACAGGCCGGAGACTATCAGTCCCGTTTTACCATCCAGGAACCCCCTCTGGAGGAAATAGTGGCGGAAGAATCTCCAGGACGGTGTAAATGTCAGGTTCAGAAAGCTTGGTTTCACCCCTTTGTCTCTCATGTCCTCAGCAGCCCAGGTTGTATACATCTCATATTTTTTCATGATCTGAAAATAGTTCCAGTATGTATAGTGTTCAAATTTTTCTCTTAATTTCCCAGCCTTTCCCGAACTGATAACGATCTCGGAATGGACCCTCATTTCCTTATATTTTGCCATGTCTCTTTTGAACAGCCTCAGGACATAGTCTGTTCCCCATCCGCTCCTCTTCACAAGTTTTCCGAAAAGATAATTTCTCCGGTTGATAAAATATCCGTCATACTCTGGAGTATCTTTCTCAAGTGTCTCTGATATTTCTGCTGCAAGTTCAGGAGAAACCCTCTCATCGGAATCAACGATTAAGATCCACTCGTGTGTTGCCTGAGGGATAGCCCAATTTTTAAAATTTGCGGAATTAATATACTCTCTCTCTATTATCCGGCATTCATATTCACGGGCGATCTCCATGGTTTTGTCTGTTGAACCGGAGTCGGCAACTATAATTTCATCTGCTATCGGTAATACGCTTTCAATACAAAAAGATATATTCTTTTCCTCATCCTTACATGGAATTAAAACAGAAAGTTTATTAGCCATTCAGATTTCTCCTCTTTATTGCTGATATTATATCAGAACCGGGACTATACTGACAAAATATTGAATATCTTATTTTTCACTCGAATGATTTGAATTTTAAGTACCGATATTGTATACATTTTTTAGATGTTTAAAAGTAAAAAAAACAGAGACTCAGCACTCCTTATATTTATGGCACTTGTGACTGTTGCATTTCTCCTTTATCTGTTCTTCCCCTCAAAAGGTAAAATTGTGGAGAAAGATAAAATTCCGGTCAAACATATTAAAAAGAATTCAGAACGAATTTCCGGTGAAAAAGTTGAGGAAAGAGTTGAAAATAAGTTCGGGGAATTGAGTGACATATTCAGAACCTATTTTAATGAGGTAAATACAGGAGACAGGGTCATCAGCAGGATACCTTCTGAAAAGCTGGAGGAAGCATTAAGGGCTGTATTAATGGAGAAATTCTCTGAAGAGATAGGGAGATCACTGAAATACAGATTTCGTGACATAAACAGGGCTGTTGATATTTTCAAGGATTCAGATCTTTCAAATATTGAGAAATTTGATATGTATATTGCACTTTTTCTGATTAAAGCAGCTAATGAAGATATAATCGGCAGATCTATAAATTTTACAACAGATGAGATCATGTCACTTCTTAACCTTAAACATTATGAACTCATAAACAATGAAGCCTCGGAAAATTATCACGCGATTCCTGTCATCATATATGCGGATTTACTTATTAAAAAAACAGATATTTTTTCACCCGGAAAGGAGATAATCTTATTTTCAAAGATATTGACTGATATCGGGGATATATCTCCCATGCAGCATATCAACTCAATAAAAGATATTTTCAATATTTCAACCGAGTTGAGGAGATTTTCATTCAGCTGGGTGGAGAGGGATGCTCTCGATCCCGATGATAAAGGGACCTATAAAAATGTTCCTGTAAGAAGAAGAAAATTCTTCAAGTTACAATATTTGATCTTTCCTGACCCGGGGAAAGGTGGTGATCTTACCTGGCTTAAGGATCTGATAAATGCAGACAGTGGAGCGATCGAATTGTCTGAGATTAAAATTGCCGATGAAACCCCGGGAGAGAATTATTCAGCAAAGTCGATAATATACTCTGAAAGTACTTCAAGATTCATTTTCATAATGGATTCGCCCTCTTTCGTTTCCGAGAGGGGATACATATCGATAATGATGAATGAAAAAATGAAAAGGCTGAATTCAGAAAATACAATTATCAACTTTGCCGAAAAGCTCTATTCCAAAAAAGAGTTCAGAAAGAAAATGAACAACTTCGGAAAATTCCTCTACCGCATCAGATCAGTATTTTAAAATAACCAATCAAATATCATTCATTTGTTCGTTCACCACGACACGTCTGACCGGGTATTATTCAGCGGCATTAAAGAGGCCAACTCGCATACCTGAAAGACGTATGCTCAGACAGTGGCCTTTTTCCTTCGGAACATCGCCGCTTCGGTAAAACCGGTTCCCAGTCGCTCCTCCAGTTACCGGTGTGACTCATTACACACCGTCCTGCTGGCTCCCTGACTTTGTCAGGTCGTGAAGATCTGCTTTTAGGCAGATCTTGCGTTCCCTCACCAAATAGATGATATTTGTCTTGTAGGGAGTGTCAGGCGTAGACATCTATCTACACTCGCGGGCCTGGAGGGGTGACTCGCTAATATCGTGAACCCCGAGAACGATTTTGCCTAAGGCAAATCATCACGATCGAATGAAATGAGAGAGCCGAAGGCAGTCGAGTGATGAATGAGACTGTACCAGGCAGCGGAGACGGATGAGAACATCCGGAGCGGGAGCGAAGTGGATGACGGCGAGAGCCAATGTTATTTGCTAATAAGGGATTAAATCTTTAAACCGTCCCGGAATGGAAGAAAAGTCATAAAATCGGCATGGTGCACAACATATGCCTCAGTTGATCTTTTTACCATATTTCCTTCTCCTGCATGTGTAGCAATGATATGACAAACCTCAGGAGGCAATCCGGCTTCTTCAGCGAGTGAAACTCCGGAAAAAGGATGACGCAGATATTTACCATAATTCCCCTGTACCGCTTTCCCATCCTTTAATTCATACTCAAGTAATTTTCCTACATCGGCAAGGATCGCTCCGGAAATAAGTACATCCATATTAACGGGGAGGTCATCTCCGAAAAATTCATTCATCTTTTTCCCGCTTTCCAATGCGATATGTACAACAGCTCTCTTATGGGCCATAAATGTCACTTTCAGGTCTGGAACTAAAAGTGTGAATGGAATTGTATTGAGATCACCGGCAGTTAACACAGATCTTTCAAGTGCCAGCTCCCAGGTCTTTGCAGTTTTCTTCCTCAATTCTTCATTTTTGATCCAATCAAGTTCAGGCCATAGTTTTTTTACTCCTTCTGTCATTTAAGACTCCTTATAAATAATTAAAAGTGCATTCTATAAAAACCCCGCCTTAAAGTAAAGGTACCTGTCCCCATTTCAGCCTCCAGCCATCAGCATTCAACCCACAGCTTCAGCAAAACAAAATTCGAAGCACGAAACACGAAACAAATTCAAATGACGAAAACACAAATGACCGAAACAAGAACAATATTAAATTTTTTGTTTTGAATTTTGATAATTTGGATTTCGAATATTCGTATTTCGTGTTTTCCCGCTTGAGGGGATCAACCCTTTTTATTTACAAATCAACAGCATGAAGTTCCCATACTTCTTCATCCTCATTATCTATGAAATAATAAAATTTATCATTGTGAATAATAAAGAAGTCCCTTGTTGGAATAAATGTTGTTTTTAATATTTTCCCTTTGAAATCAAGAACCAGGAGTTCTATCCTGCTATTTACAGTTTTGTATGTTGCAACATATAATTTTTTGTTGTCTCCGTGTATAAAACTAATATCAGGAAAATATTTCGGAAAAATAAAATTGCATCTTTTTTTCATATATTCCCAGCTTTCTTTATTATCCTCTCTCATCTCTTTCAAATAATTTTCCTTAAATTCCTTAGTTACCTTGATCTTTTCTACGTCTTTAACAATTGTATTGATCTTCTCACCTTTGTGGTCATATATTTCGATACAAAACTCCTTATTTGTGTCAAATGAATAAATATAATCACCATCGGTCATTACACGCTTACGTTTTTGAATCACTTCCAAATTCCTTTTTCCACTTCCCAGTCTGGAATTTGAACGTCTCTTATTATCAATAGTTGTCATTTCTTTTATTTCATTAAATTCAGGATCTAATAGTTTCATCTGTGTTGAACCAATCCCTTTTTTTCGATCAAAACTGAATTCTCTCGAAAGGTAGTTTTCTTTAACTTTATACAAAACAGAATTTCTCGGTGATACTTTTTCTTCTATAAATTTTAACCTCCTTGTAAAAAATATAATTTTATCTATAAAGGATACAAACACTTTGTCCTGAAAAACCATAATGCGAGGTTTATATTTAAACTCACCAGGGCCTTCACCCTTTTTCCCGAATTGTGTTATAAAATTAAAATCTTTCATTGAGAATATTTTTATCGTATATCCATCTACAACATAGAGATCGTCACCTTTAATCTGGAATATGGAAGGTTTAAAAATATCATCAAAAATTGCAATTTTCTCCCCAACAACAAAAAAAACAATTAAAAATAGAAATAAAAATATTATAATTTTTTTCAAAGCGCCCCCCTTCAAAAACTAATTACCCCATCCCTCTCTTAATTGATTCTATATATACTAAACAAACAAAAAAATTTCAAATTTATTACAGCATCTTGGGTGATTCCTTTGGGGTGACAGTGCTTGACATTTTGACATTTTTAAAAAGTGATGCTTTCAGGTAAAAAAGTACCTGTCCCCTTTTTTGAGTTAAGGAGGGATTACACTATAAAGTTACGAAGTTACGCTACGTCCCTCTCAATTGAATATCTTTAATTAACAGTGAAGAGATGATATAATTTTTCAGAGACAGCCGATAGAGAAGGGAAGATGATAACTATACAAAAAGAACTGAGAAATGCTTTATATGAAGAACTAAAAGACAAATATGAGATAAACAGGGAGGAGATCCAGTTCTCAATCCCCCCCTTAAGGAAATTCGGAGATATATCCACAACAATCCCATTCGTAATTGCGAAAAAGATCGGGGAGAAACCATTCCTGATCGGGAAAAAGCTGGTTGAAGATCTTTCCGGAAAGATCCCTGCAGTAACTGAAGTTAAGATAGAGGGTGGTGGATTCCTCAACTTCATATTGGACAGGGAGAAATTTCTGG
>Ga0190293_1000150_pt1 | contig 24357 bp, 18 predicted proteins | sample 48693001_MG_FD_161671 | JGI IMG/M metagenome (GOLD analysis project Ga0190293, IMG submission 161671) | Hydrothermal vent microbial mat bacterial communities from Southern Trench, Guaymas Basin, Mexico - 4869-30-0-1_MG | ecosystem: Environmental > Aquatic > Marine > Hydrothermal vents >...
CCGGATTGGCATAAAGGAATGAACGGGTAGATTCCAGCACATGCGCCATCAGGACTTCTGCATCAAAACGCGCAGAAGGGCTGTCAGCCAGCTTCTGGCGAGCCATCGATAACAGATTTTTGATGCAATGCGCCAGTTTCTTATCCCTGGGTGTCTTTTTTGAACCGCTGGGGTGTTACGTGTGACCAGGCTTCCGACCACCAGTTCCCGAAATCATCCAGGATCAGGTAAAGCGCCGGGATCAGGAACAGTGTGATAACAGTGGCAAAAAGGATGCCGAATGCCAGTGAAGCCGCCATGGGGACCACCAGCTGCGCCTGTAAACTTGTTTCAAATATGGCAATCGGGGCCAGGCCCAGGAAAGTCGTTAACGAGGTCAGTAATATGGCACGGAAGCGGCTTTTTGCGGCATGTCCTACAGCCTGGGAAAGCGGGGCGCCGGTTGCGCGCTCCCGGTTGACAAAATCAACCAGGATCAGACTGTCATTCACAACCACACCTGCCAGTGCAATGATGCCAAAGTAGCTCGTCATGCTCACCGGAATATCCAGGATCAGGTGACCGATTAATGCACCGATAATTCCAAACGGTATTACTGACATGATGATCAATGGCTGGGCGTAGGATTTGAGCGGGATGGCCATTAAGGCGTAGATCAGGAATACCGCCAGTAAGCCGCCACGGAGCAAGTCACGTTGCACCTCGACCTGCTGCTGGCTGGCACCGCTAAGCCTGGAACGGACACCGGGAAAATTCGCCAGCACCTCTGGCAGTTCCTTGTTCATGATGTCGTCCTGGATCTTCTTGGGTTCGTACTTTTCCTTGTCAACCTCGGCAGATATGCGTACAGCCCGTTCCCGATCGTAACGACGGATAGATGTTGGACTCTCGGTCATTTCAACCTCGGCCACGGCATGGAAAGGCACACGACCACCGTTGGGTGTGCGTATTTTCATATTATCCAGGTAGCCGACAGAGTCGCGCTCCTCACGCGGGAAACGCACCATGACCTTGACCTCATCCTGGCCACGCTGAATACGTTGCACTTCGGTGCCGTAAAACCCCGCCCTGACCTGGCTGGCAAGATCCTGCAATGTAATGCCCAGTGCCTCGGCCTCGGGTTTCACATTCAGCTTGATTTCAGGCCGGCCGCGTTCATAGGAGTTGCGGATATCATAAAGCCCTTCGTAGGTATTCATCCTGTGTACCAATTCCTGCGATGCACGCCCGATTTGCTCAATATTTGCGCCAATCAGCTGAATCGAGATCGCTGCACCACCACCCGGGCCGGCTGCAATGGAGAACCCCACCTGTTTTGCTCCTGGAATTTCACCCACATGTTCGCGCCAGCGACGCAATACCTCGGGTCCGGAAATAACCGCTTTTTCTTCCTTGACCAGTTCGGTGATGATCTGGCCGCGCATATCACCCAGGGCGAAAGATAACGCACTGGATACGAGCGCCCCTGATTCCACCCCCTGTTCTGCGGAGATTTCCGCATCCAGTTCCCACAAACCATCCTGCAGTTGCCGTATCGCATTGTGGGTGCGTACTGCCGGCGTTCCTTCATTCATGATGAGGTCGACCTTCACAAAGTCAGCCGCGATGTCAGGGAAGAACACCGAGCGCAAAACGCCGCCTGCCAACAGGCCGATGGTCAGGATCAGTACAGAGATAAATACCGACAGCGTCAGGTAGCGACGGTGCAGGCATTTGGCGAGGAATGGCAAATAGTAATTATCGACGAAGGTATGCAGGCCTTCGCTGAAGAAACGTTGGAATCGTATCAGCCTGTTACTGGTTTCTTCACCGTAGTGCCTGATTTTCATATGCGCCAGGTGGGCCGGCAGAATCAGCTTGGATTCGACGATGGAGAACACCAGGCAAAGTGTCACGACCCAGCCGATGGACTCGAAAAACTTGCCCATCATGCCGGAGATCATCAGTATCGGGATAAATGCCGCAATGGTTGTCAGTACACCGAAGGTGGCAGGCATGGCAACTTTGAACACACCTTCGAGGATATTATCTACCGAGTGGCCCTTGGCACGCATGGAGGTGTAGGCACTTTCGCCGATGACGATGGCATCATCCACCACGATACCCAGTACCAGGATAAAACCGAACAGGCTGATCAGGTTGACGGTAATACCAAAAAACGGCATCAGGAAAAAAGTCCCGAGGAAGGCCACGGGTAATCCGACCATGACCCAGAACGCCAGTTTGAGTCTGAGGAATAAGGCCAGTGACAAGAATACCAGCAGGGCACCGATGACCAGGTTCTTGATCATCATGTCGAGACGGCCTTTGAGGTAATAGGTAACATCACCCCAGGCGGTCAATCCTACGCCTGATGGAATGGAGGCCTGTTTTGCTGCAACATAATCACGTACGGATTGAGAAATTTCCAGTTCGCTTTGGTCGCCGACCGACAAAACCCGAATAGTAAACGTCTGTTTACCGTTAAATTCTGAAAAACGAGCGGTGTCATCAAACGCATCCTTGATATTGGCTACATCTTTGAGCAGCACCCTTGAGCCATCCGGGTTGGTACGGATCAGGATGTCTTCAAAATCCAGGCCGGTGTAGGCCTGGCCCTTGGTACGCAACTGGATATCACCCGAATCTGCGCGGATGGAACCGGCGGGTAAGTCCAGTGAACCCCGACGGATAGCAAGGGCCACCTCGTTCAATGTCATGCCGTATTGTTCCAGCGTAAACTCACTGATTTCGATACTGATTTCATAGGGCCTGGTACCCAGAATTTCAGCCCGTGTTATGCCGGGCAGGCCGACGATCTCATTTCTGACCTGTTTTGCGTATTCCTTCAGTGTGCGTTCGTCAACATCACCATAAACGGACACCAGGTTAACCTGCTGCTGGAAACGGTTACGCGAAACAATCGGGTTTTCAGTATTTTCCGGAAATGTAGAAATGGCATCAACACGGGTTTTGATTTCAGTCATAACCTCCGGTACGTCATAACCGCTGCTGACCTCGATCTGCACAGTGCCATTGCCCCGGCGCCCGGTGGAAATTATTTCCTCGATGCCTTCGATATCCTGGATGGCCTCCTCAATTTTAATCAGGATGCCTTCTTCCACATCTTCCGGACTGGAACCAAGAAACGGCATGGATACCGTGATGAGGTTGGTATCAAACGGCGGTTGGGATTCTTTCTTGATGGTGACTACCGAGTAAAGGCCCCCCAAAAGAAGGATCATCATCAGCAGGTTGGCTGCGACTGCATTCCGGGCAAACCACTCTATGATGGCATAGTACGGGCCGTGATTGTTGCTCACGGGTTGGTACCTTCCCTGGCTGTTGATGCAGTCTCTTGTTGCTGTTCCCTGGTAGTCAGCCTGGTACCGGGTACCGGCGCATCCAGCGTGGTGGTTATCACCCGTGCCCCTGCTTTGATACCGCTGCTGATATAGACCTTTTTCGGCTCGGCACGTAACACCGCTACCGGAAGAATTTCGAGTTCGTCATTCTCGTTAATGATAAAGACCGTGTTATTGGATTGTAGAACATAGCGCGGCAAGACCACGACGTTGTCAGCGGGAAGCCCCTGGATGGCGGCGTTTACAAACGTACCGATCTTAAGTTCCTTCTGATCGCTTTGACCGAGCACAGCATAGGGATCTACGATCTGTGCAACGGCATAAACCACGCGGCTGGTCTCATCAACAACGCCTTCGGTGCGGATTATCCGTGCTTGCCAGGTATCGGTGTCTTCACCCCATTGTGCGCTCAAGGTGACGGGTGGGAACGGTTTGAGCCGGTTCTTTGCCTCCGATCCGGTAGGCAATTCCAGGTGTTTCATGTCGCTGTGTGTCAATGGCAGGCGCACTTCAGCTGAGTCAATTGCAAAGGTAATCCCAAGACGTGTTCCGGGTGTAACATACTGACCGATGTCCACGGCTTTCTGCCTGACCAGGCCATCATAGGGGACGGTAATGAGTGTGCGCTCTAGATCACGCCGGGCTTTTTCCACATCCGCTTCTGCCGCGCTGACATTGGCCCTTGCATCCGCCATCTGCGGTTTGCGTAAACCCAGATCGGAAGGTTGCCCTTGCTTGCCCATATTCCGCCAGTCTTTCAGCGCCTGATCCGAGCGTGCGGTCTCATCGGCCAGTTTTGCTTTGCGCGAGGCCAGCGCCGCTTCTGCACGTTTTAAGCCCGCCCGGTAATCACTGGGATCAATCTGAAGCAAAACCTCGCCTTCGTGAAAGAGGCCGCCCGCGACAAAATCAGCAGATACCGAAACAATTTTCCCGGATACCTCTGCTACAAGTGCGGTTTCAGTACGTGGCCTGACTGTGCCCTGGGAGTTCACTACAAGGTTCAGCGAATTGACTTCGGCAACAATGGTATCGACCAGAATCCTCTGGGTGGTTTCCGGTTTACGTTCAGCCCGTTGTGAATTCTTGTAGGCGACCAGTGCAACGACTACCAGGATCGATGAAACGATCAAAATCAGCGGAAGCATGAACTTGAAAAACTTTCCCATTCCCCTAAAACTCCTTTTAACCCGAACAAAAGGCAATCTATCAGATGCTGACAGCGGATTATCCCCTTATGGTAGCCACAAGTCATGGGACAATAGTTGGGGGGTCTCGGTTTTCATAGATTTCTGTCAGGGCTGCTAATACAAACCCCTCATCTGCAGGTACAATATGTCCTGACCCCGGCACTGAACAAATACTGTGGAAAAACAAAATGGGAATAGTTTTAAAAACACCTGAAGAAATCGAAGCCATGCGGGTCGCAGGCCATTTGGCCGGCGAGGTTCTGAGGATGATCCGTGAGCATGTGCGTGTGGGTGTTACCACCGGTGAACTGGATGATATCTGTCATGCCTACATCACCGAAGATCAGCAGGCCATTCCGGCCCCCTTGAATTACCGGGGGTTTCCGAAGTCTATCTGCACATCCATCAACCAGGTGGTGTGCCACGGTATTCCGGGTGATAAAAAGCTCAAGGATGGCGATATTCTCAATATCGATATCACGGTTATCAAGGATGGCTGGCATGGTGATACTTCCAAGATGTTCCTGGTTGGAGAGCCCACCGTGCGAGCGCGTCGTTTATGCGAGATCGCACACAAGGCGATGGTGACAGGTATTGAAATGGCCAGGCCGGGTATGCGTCTGGGTGACATCGGGTATGCCATCCAGCGTTATGCCGAAGGGCAGGGCTGTTCGGTCGTACGCGACTACTGCGGACACGGTATCGGCAAGGTGTTCCACGAAGATCCACAAGTGCTGCATTATGGCCGCCCGGGTGTGGGTGAGGTACTGGTTCCCGGCATGGTATTTACCATTGAACCCATGATCAATTTTGGCAGAAAGGAAACCCGCCTGTTGGGTGATGGCTGGACAGTACACACCAGGGACCGCAGCCTGTCGGCTCAATTTGAGCACACGTTAGCCATTACAGAAGACGGTTATGACGTCTTAACCCAACTCCCCGGCGATGAACTGTAAACAGGGGAAACCTCATATCAAGCCAAAATGGATTCCGGCTCAAGGCCGGAATGACGAGGGGCTATCCGGGTGAAGATCAGGTTAAGAGGTCACCTGCCCAAACCAGCAGCCGCGTGGGGGTGTCTGGATCCAAAAACACTTGCCGGTGATGGTGGTGAACAGACTCACAGGCAACTCATTCAGTCACTTAAAACTGCCTTAAAAGAGGCAGATGAGTGTCTGGAAAAGAAGTTCCACAGAAATGACGACGTAAATCAATTGGTCAAAGCCCGCGCCTGGATGGTTGACCAGTTGATTATCCATGCATGGAACAGCCTGATACCGGCTGGTGAAAATATTTCACTGGTTGCTGTTGGTGGTTTCGGGCGTGGCGAACTCCACCCGCATTCCGATGTGGATTTGCTGATTCTGTTGGCGGATTCACCACCTTCAGAGGAGTTACGTGGGGCTATCGAGGCCTTTGTTACCTTGCTGTGGGATGCCGGCTTTTACCTGGGCCACAGTGTGCGCAGCGTGGAAGCTTGTGTTTCGGAAGCAAAAAAAGATATTGCGACTGCCACCAGCCTGATGGAGAGTCGCCTGCTCAGCGGCGATACTCAAATGCAGGAAGAAATGCTGGTGGCAACCGCTGCCGACCAGGTCTGGTCTGCAGCCGAGTTTTTCGATGCCAAGTTCGAAGAGCAGGTCAACCGTCACGAGCAATACCACGATACCGCTTATAACCTCGAACCCAATATCAAGGAAGGCCCCGGTGGTTTACGTGATATCCAGATGATCGGCTGGGTCGCGAAAAGGCACTTTAATACCCAATCCCTGCACAGCCTGGTGGAACGTGGCTTTTTGACAGAGTCCGAGCTTCAGGATTTAAAAGATGGCAGGACATTTCTTTGGAAAATCCGCTACGCGTTGCACCTGCTTGCAGGACGCGGGGAAGATCGCCTGTTATTCGAGTATCAACGCCCGATCGCCGAGCAGTTTCTGGGTATTGAAAGTCCGCAACAGTCCAATGCGGTTGTTGAGCAATTTATGCAGCAGTATTACCGCACGATCATGCGCATCGAACGGCTCAATGAAATGCTGCTGCAATTGTTCAGTGAGGAGTTACTGCCACAAAAAACAATGCCTTCTGAGGATCTGGGTGAGGACTTTCGCGTGACCCACGGCTTTCTTGAGGCTGTCGATGATGGTTTGTTTAAAAGGCGTCCGGTCGCAATGATGGAACTGTTTGTCCTGCTGGCAAAACATGAACACTTACTGGGGGTGCGCGCATCCACCATCCGGATGATTCGCGACAACCTGCACCTGATTGATGCGGACTTTCGTGCCGATCATCAGGCCAGGCAGTACTTTTATGATCTGCTTTGTGAGCGCAGCGGTGTTTACACACAGCTACAGCGTATGAATCGATACGGAATCCTGGCAGCTTTTATCCCGGCATTCGCCAACATTGTTGGCCGTATGCAGTTTGACCTGTTTCATGTTTATACCGTGGACCAACATATTCTGTTCGTGCTGAAAAACCTGCGGCGGTTTGCTTACGGAAAATACAGTTCTGATTTTGCACACGCAGCCGATATTTACAAACAGATCGATCACCCGGAAGTCTTGTACCTGGCAGCCCTGTTCCACGATATTGCCAAGGGCAGGCAGGGTGATCACTCCGTGCTTGGCGCCCAGGATGCGCTGGCGTTCTGCCAACATTTGCCGATGAGGGATGACCACCGCGAACGTGTCGCCTGGCTGGTGGAGCAACACCTGGTGATGTCGCAGACAGCGCAACGGCGGGATATTACCGATCCCGAGACGATCAAGGGCTTTTGTGAAATAGTCGGTAACCAGACCCGGTTGGATTACCTTTACCTGGTAACGATTGCAGATATTGCAGCCACCAGTTCCAAGTTGTGGAATAACTGGAAGGACAGCCTGCTGTGGGAGCTGTATTCCGTTACTTCAATGGCGTTGGCTGAGGGCAGTTCAAACATGTTTGACCGCAATCACCGCATTGATGAATCCATGGCCGAGGTACGGGACCTGTTACTGCAGAAAGGCCTGAAGTCAGACGTCATAAATGCTTTGTGGGAAAGTCTCCCGCAAAATGTATTCCTGAGCTATTCCACGGAACAACTGGAGTGGACGGCCTCGGCGGTACTCAATGCGGATCCTGACAAGCAGGTGTTGGTGGCGATACGCGAGCTTGAAGAAAAGGGGTTCAGCGAATTACTGGTATATACGCCGGACTACCTTGGCTTGTTCTCTGCAGTGACGACGGTAATCGATGAGATTGGACTCGATGTATTGTCGGCACGTGTCGGGGAAACCAGTTGCGGGAAGAGTTTTGACCTGTTCCAGTTGATGGACCGGCATGCGCAGGCGTTAAATCACATTGATAGTGAACGTCTGAAAGTGCGTTTATGTGAAGTGCTGGGCAATGGCGTGGTGCCCAAACCGATGGTTCGTACGTTGCCACGACGGTTGCGGTCATTCAAAAGTACCGCACGGATTCGGTTCTCAGCCGCGCATGGTGGAGAAAAGACACTGATGGACCTGGGATGTTCTGATCGACCGGGTCTGCTATCCCATATTTCGGCCGCCATGGTGGCTTGCGGCATACGGATTCACGATGCGCGGATCGCAACGCTGGGTGACCGTGTCGAGGATGCTTTTATCCTGAGCGACAAGCAAAATGTGCCACTGAGCCGTAAACTACGAACAGAGTTGCTGGAAACCCTCAAAGAAACACTAGGACAGGATTGGTCTACCAATGAACCAGGTAAATAACATGTACGAGCACCGTGAGTTAATCGAGGCTGCATTTGAACAGCGCGCGTCAATAACACCCGAATCCGTGGGGAGCGAGCTCGTTTTAGCGATCGAATCCACGATATCAGGGTTGGAGCAGGGTGATTTGCGTGTTGCAGCACCGGCTAATGATGGCTGGCAGGTCAATGAGTGGCTGAAAAAAGCGGTGTTGCTGTATTTCCGCATTCGCCATAACGAGGTTATCGACGGGGCGGCGACCCGTTATTTTGACAAGGTTCCACTGCGTTGGGCGGCGGGTTCCGGTGATGACATCAGCACCTGTGGCGCCCGCATTGTTCCACCGGCCACGGTCCGTCGTGGCGCCTTTATCGGGCATGATGCGGTGTTGATGCCTTCTTATGTCAATATTGGTGCACATGTGGGTGAACGTACCATGGTTGATACCTGGGCAACGGTGGGTTCCTGCGCGCAGATCGGTGCACATGTGCACCTGTCCGGTGGTGTTGGTATCGGCGGCGTACTTGAGCCTTTGCAGGCAACACCGACCATTATCGAAGATGAATGTTTTATCGGCGCGCGCTCGGAGGTGGTTGAGGGTGTGATTATCGGCAAGGGCAGCGTTCTGTCCATGGGCGTTTATATCGGCAAAAGCACGCGGATCTATGACCGTGAAAGTGGTGAGATCATGTATGGGCGGGTTCCGCCAGGCTCGGTAGTTGTACCGGGAAGTTTACCGGCCAAAGATGGTAGCTATGCACTGTATGCAGCGATCATCGTCAAGCGCGTGGATGAACAAACACGCTCAAAAACCAGTGTAAATGAGCTCTTAAGAGCAAGCATCGAGTCTTGATATGGGCCCTACACTGGAATTGACCTGTGAGTTGATCGAGCGTGCCTCGCTGACACCTGATGATGCCGGTTGCCAGCGGTTACTGGCTGATCGACTGGAACCTCTTGGTTTTAATGCTGAGTGGTTTCAGTTTGGTGATGTCACTAACGTGGTTTTTACCCATGGTCAGGCTGAGCCATCGCTGTGGTTCCTGGGCCATACGGATGTGGTTCCACCGGGGCCATTGGAGGACTGGACTTCGCCGCCATTCAAAGCCAAAGTCAGAAATAATATTTTGTATGGCCGCGGCGCCGCCGACATGAAAGGTGGTGTTGCCGCCATGGTCACTGCGGCCGAAGCCTTTGTTTCCGAATATCCTGAACATGCCGGACAAATTGGCATCCTGCTGACCAGTGATGAGGAAGGCGATGCGGTTGATGGGGTAGTGAAGGTTGTTGAAGTCTTGAAACAAAGAGGCAGCGCACCGCAATATTGCCTGGTGGGTGAGCCTAGCAGTCGTGAACAATTGGGCGATACGGTGCGCATCGGAAGACGTGGTTCTATCCACGCCCGTTTACAGGTTTTTGGTGTTCAGGGGCATAGTGCGTTCCCCGAAGCCCTGGAGAACCCGATCCACAGCCTTACTACCTTTCTTGAAGCGCTGGCCAGAGAAACATGGGATGAAGGCGATGAGAACTTCCCGCCGACGCATTGCCAGGTGACCAATATTCATGCCGGAACCGGTGCTGAGAATGTCACACCCGGTCGGGCGGAAGCATGGATCAATTTCCGCAATTCACCGGCGTCGCCAACCGGGGAAATCAGGTCGAGATTTGAAGCCCTGCTGGCGCAAAGCGGCATTCAGCGTTATGAACTGGGTTGGCTGGTCTCCGGTGAACCTTTCCGTTCAAAGGCGGGTGACCTGCGTATCGCGCTGGTCGATGCTATTCAGAATGAGTTGGGTATCGAGCCTGAATTAAACACGGGTGGCGGCACTTCTGATGGTCGTTTCATCGCGCCGCTTGGCACGGAAGTGCTCGAGTTCGGCCTGCTCAATGCAAGCATCCACAAAGTCGATGAAAATACGGCAACGGATGATCTCGAAGCCTTGTCCCGAGTCTATCAACGAATCATGGTCAGTCTCTTAACAAACTGATATTTAAGCAGGTATACGCCACCTGTCCGGGCGATCTCTGTCCCTTTTCTTAGTACATTTCTTTTGATACGAAATTAATGATACAAAAATATTGTATTAAAATTCAAAAAAGATAGAAAACAAAGCCGGAGAACAGGATGGATATTGGGTCTGTTGACCCAAATTCCAACGCCTTGATTTCTCATCATATTGACCGCAAATATTCCTCATCAGAGTTCGTCTTTGAACGGCTCAATAATACTCAGAGGAATTGAAAATGCGAATGGATAAACTAACCAGTAAGTTCCAGTTGGCGCTGGCAGATGCGCAGAGCCTGGCCGTCGGACTGGATCATCAATTAATCGAGCCGGATCATGTCATGATCGCCTTGCTCGACCAGGAGGGTGGCTCTATCCGCCATCTGTTGACCAAAGCCGGTGTCAAGGTGAATGCACTGCGTTCACAACTTGGCGAACGGCTGGATGCCCTGCCCAGGGTTTCGGGTGCTGCCGGTGAGGTCAATCTCTCAAATGACACTATCAAGGTATTGACGGTTACCGACAAGCTTGCGCAAAAACGTGATGACCAATACATCGCCAGCGAGCTGTTTGTATTGGCGGCAATGGCTGTCAAAGGTCCGGTTGCCGACATACTGAAACAGACCGGAGCCAACCGGGATGCGATTGAAAAAGCCATCGATGAAATGCGCGGTGGCGAGCAGGTTAACGACCCCAATGCCGAGGAAAATCGTGAGGCGCTGGAAAAATACACCATTGACCTGACCGAGAGAGCCGAGCAATCCAAGCTGGACCCGGTCATTGGCCGCGATGAAGAAATCCGCAGGTGCATCCAGGTTTTGCAACGCAGGACCAAGAACAACCCGATCCTGATGGGCGAGCCCGGTGTGGGTAAAACCGCCATTGTGGAAGGCATGGCGCAACGCATCGTGAATGGTGAAGTGCCGGAAGGTCTGAAAAACAAACGGGTGCTGTCACTGGATATGGGTGCCCTGATCGCCGGTGCGAAATTCCGTGGTGAGTTTGAGGAACGCCTGAAGGCCCTGTTGAATGACCTCAGCAAGCAGGAAGGCAATGTCATCCTGTTTATCGATGAAATCCACACCATCGTGGGTGCCGGCAAGGCCGAAGGCTCAATGGATGCGGGCAATATGCTCAAGCCTGCATTGGCGCGCGGCGAATTACATTGCATCGGCGCCACCACGCTGGATGAATATCGTCAGTACATGGAAAAAGATGCCGCATTGGAGCGCCGTTTTCAGAAAGTCTTTGTTGGTGAACCGTCAGTAGAGGACACCATCGCCATCCTGCGTGGCCTGCAGGAACGCTACGAAGTTCATCACGGTGTTGATATCACTGATCCCGCCCTGGTTGCGGCAGCGACTTTATCGCACCGCTATATCAGTGACCGGCAATTGCCGGACAAGGCCATCGACCTGATGGATGAAGCAGCCTCACGTATCCGCATGGAAATCGACTCCAAACCGGAGAAACTGGATCGTCTTGAGCGACGTCTGATCCAGCAGAAGATTCAGCGTGAAGCACTGAAAAAGGAAAAGGACGAGGCCTCCCTGCAGCGCCTGGCTGATCTGGAAGAGACCATCGGCGAACTGGAACGCAAGTTTTCTGACCTGGAGGAAATCTGGAAATCAGAAAAGGCAGCAGTGCAGGGCACGACCCACATCAAGGAAGAACTGGAACGCACTCGCGCCGAGCTGGAAACAGCTCACCGCGCCGGTGACCTGGCACGCATGTCAGAGTTGCAGTACGGGCGCATTCCAGAGCTGGAAACGGCACTGAAAGAAGCCGAAAAAGGCGAGCAGGCAGAATTTACCCTGTTGCGTACCAAAGTGACCGAAGATGAAATTGCCGAAGTGGTTTCCCGCTGGACCGGTATTCCGGTCTCACGCATGCTCGAAGGCGAGCGCGACAAGTTGCTGCGGATGGAATCTGCCCTGCACAAACGCGTCATTGGCCAGGATGAGGCAGTTGTCTCGGTATCCAATGCCATACGTCGCTCACGTGCGGGTTTATCGGATCCAAACCGTCCGATCGGTTCTTTCCTGTTCCTCGGCCCGACGGGCGTCGGTAAAACAGAATTGTGTAAGGCGCTGGCCGAGTTCATGTTCGACACCGAGGAGGCGATGGTGCGTATCGACATGTCGGAGTTCATGGAAAAACATTCCGTGGCCCGCCTGATCGGTGCACCACCGGGTTATGTCGGTTATGAAGAGGGCGGTTACCTGACCGAAGCCGTTCGTCGCCGGCCATACTCCGTCATCCTTCTGGATGAGGTGGAGAAAGCCCATTCGGATGTGTTCAATATCCTCTTGCAGGTGCTTGATGACGGTCGTTTGACCGATGGTCATGGCCGCACGGTGGATTTCCGCAATACCGTTATCGTGATGACATCCAATCTTGGCTCAAGCCGTATCCAAGACCTGGCAGGCGAGGGTTACGATGCCATGAAGTCAGCGGTGATGGAGGTGGTCGGACACCACTTCAGGCCGGAATTCATCAACCGGGTTGACGACCTGGTGGTATTCCACCCGCTTGATCAGGATCAGATTCGCCTGATTGCCGGTATTCAGCTGGGTATGCTGGAGAAACGTCTCGAAAATACCGGGCTGGGCCTGGAGATTACCGACGCAGCTCTGGATATGCTGGCCACCGCCGGTTTCGATCCAGTCTATGGAGCCAGGCCGTTGAAACGTGCCATCCAGCAGCAAATCGAGAACCCGCTGGCGCAGAAAATCCTCTCGGGTGATTTTACATCTGGCGAGACTGTGCATATTAATGTCGAGAATGGAGCGTTCAGTTTCTCACAGTGATACAGGGCTGAACTGAAACGGCCGACACCGAAAAAAACCCCCATCGCGTGAGCTTTGGGGGTTTTTTGTTACCGTTATAACTTCCGGTTAGAGCGCTTTGAACACCTTATCCAAAGTATCTCTAGCGTCGCCGAACAACATACGCGTGTTGTCCTTGAAGAACAGCGGGTTCTGCACACCGGCATAACCGGTCGCCATGCTGCGTTTGAGTACGATGGAAACCTTACCGTTCCAGCACTCGAGTACCGGCATACCGCCGATCGGGCCATCCAGGTCGGTCAGGGCCGACGGATTGACGATGTCATTGGCACCGATGATGATCGACACATCCACATTCGGGAAGTCGTCATTGATTTCGTCCATCTCAAAAACGATGTCGTAAGGTACCTTGGCCTCGGCCAACAGCACGTTCATATGGCCAGGCATACGTCCTGCAACCGGATGAATACCAAAGCGGACATTGATGCCCTTGGCGCGCAGGGTCTTGGTGATTTCATTGACGACATGTTGAGCCTGTGCCACCGCCATGCCATAGCCGGGGATGATCATTACCTCTTTGGCATCGAGTAGCAGCGCTGCGGTTTCATCCGCATCGATCGGGGCAACCTCGCCCTGGTCTTCATCTGATGCTGCCGCCGGGGTTCCGCCACCGGTGCCAAAACCACCGGCTATCACGGCTATGAACTTGCGGTTCATCGCACGGCACATGATGTAGCTGAGGATGGCACCACTGGAACCGACCAGTGCACCCGTAACGATCAGCAGATCATTGCCTAGCATGAAGCCAGTCGCGGCAGCGGCCCAACCGGAGTAACTGTTGAGCATGGATACCACCACCGGCATGTCTGCACCGCCGATTGCCATCACCATGTGAATACCGAACAACAGCGCGATGACGGTCATGATAATCAATGGCAGCATGCCACCATCAAGAAATTCCACGCCCCCACCGGCTCCTGACTGCACCACGAACTGGTAGCCAAACCAGATTGCACCAATCAACAGGGCCAGATTCATGTAATGCCGCCCTGGCAAGGTCAAAGGTGAGCCGCCGATGCGGCCCGACAATTTGCCGAAGGCGATCACTGAGCCCGAAAGGGTTACAGCACCGATCAGGATACCGATATAAGTCTCGATGTCATGAATGGTCAGTTCGACGCCTGCAAGATGCTTTTCGGGATCCATAAAGTTGGCGAAACCAACAGCCACCGCAGCAAGGCCCACCAGGCTGTGCAAAATGGCGACAAGTTCCGGCATCTGTGTCATCTGCACACGTCGCGCTGCCAGCAGGCCGATGCTGCCGCCAACCACCAGGGCCGCGAACAGGATCGTGTAGTGTTGTGTGACGACACCCAGCACGGTCGCGATCAAAGCGATCAGCATGCCGATCATGCCGTAATAGTTACCCCGCCTGGCTGTTTCCTGGTTGGAAAGCCCACCGAGGGCGAGGATGAAAAGGATGGTCGCAATGATATACGACACGGTAATAACTCCAGCGTTAATCATGACTGCCTATCTCCTGAACATTTCGAGCATGCGACGGGTGACGGCAAAACCGCCAAAGATATTGATACTCGCTATGAAAACGGTTCCCGTAGCGACCCACATGATCATTTCATTCTCTGAACTGATCTGTATCAGGGCACCGATAATGATGATGCTCGATATCGCATTGGTAACACTCATCAACGGCGTGTGTAACGCTGCTGTCACGTTCCAGATCACCATGTAGCCGATAAAGCAGGCCAGTATGAAGACCGTGAAGTGCGCCATGAATGACTCGGGTGCGACGGCGCCCATACCCAGAAGGGCAAGACCGGCGATTACCATGCCGATGATGGGGCCTGTGGCAGATTTTTTCTTTTCCTCGACAGCTGCAACAGGTGCAGGTGCCGGCTCCGCCTTGGGCGGTGCTGCGGAAAGCTTCGGTGCAGGTGGTGGCCAGGTAGTTTCACCATCCTTGCAGATGGTTGTCCCGCGAATGACCTCGTCGTCCATATCGACCACGATCTGTCCGTCTTTCTCGGGGGTCAGGTCGGTCAACAGGTGACGCAAATTGGATGCATACAGCTGGCTGGATTGAGCGGCCATTCTGCTGGGTAAGTCCGTATAGCCGATGATGGTCACGCCGTGGTGTACGGCTACCTTTTCCGGCTCGGTCAGCTCGCAGTTGCCGCCTTGCTCGGCGGCCAGATCAACAACGACGCTGCCGTCTTTCATGGACTCGACCATCTCAGCCGTGATCAGCTTGGGTGCCGGTCTGCCCGGGATCAGCGCGGTGGTAATAATGATATCCACTTCTTTGGCCTGCTCGGCAAACAGTGCCATCTCGGCCTTGATAAACTCGTCGCTCATAACCTTGGCGTAGCCGCCTTCACCGGAGCCGTCCTCATCCTCGAAATCCAGCAACAGGAATTCGGCATTCATACTCTCGATCTGTTCCTGGACCTCGGGGCGGGTGTCGAAGGATCGAACGATAGCACCCATGCTCTGGGCAGCACCAATGGCAGCCAGGCCGGCAACGCCCGCACCGATCACCAGTACCTTGGCAGGCATGACCTTGCCGGCAGCGGTGATCTGGCCGGTGAAAAAACGCCCGAAGTGTTGAGCGGCTTCGACCACGGCACGATAACCTGAGATATTCGACATGGAGCTCAATGCGTCGAATTTCTGGGCACGCGAGATACGTGGGATGCTGTCCATGGCCATGGCTGTTACACCACGGTTGGTGAGCAGCTCGAGTAGCTCGGGGTTTTGTGCAGGCCACAGGAAGCTAATCAGCGTCTGGCCTGATTTCAGGCGCATGCTTTCTTCTTTATCAGGACCGCGGACTTTCAGAACAATGTCGGAATCGTTCCAGATTTCGTCCACTGAAGCGACGGAACAACCGACCGCCTCATAATCTGCGTCTGAATAATTAGCAGCGGCACCCGCATTGGATTCTACCGCTATTTCAAAGCCCAACTTGATTAATTGGGTTGCTACGTCCGGGGTGGTGGCTACGCGCTTCTCGCCCGCGAATATCTCTCTCGGTATACCGATTCTCATTAAAAATCTCCGAATGATGTGTTGTATAAAAAATCTGGGTTACTTTGAATATATGATCTCTTTTTCTATACCAATCAGGTTTGAAAGTTACAAGTTTCCTTGTGAATATAAATTTGAATCGAGAGTGTACTCATAAATTTTAACCGTGCTACGATCTAGATCAATTATAACGCATTAAGTCTTTGTTTCCTGCAGTGCTTCGAGCCTATCCAGCGTGCCGATGTCGTGCCAGGTACCCCTGTAGATCTCGCCCGTTACCTGTCGTAATGCCGCTGCTTTAAACAACATGGGCACCACTGAAAAACGGCCGCTGCCGGCGGCTTCAAAGAAACGCGGATGGTATACGCTGATGCCACTGAAGGTATGACGTGGTATTTCGTCCGGGATGTTGTCGTGCATGACATACCCGCCCTGCAATGCGAAATCCCCGTTCGGGTTGTGTTTCGGGTTAGGTACAAGCACCAAGTGTGCGTGGCTGCACTTGACAGCCCTGAGTCTTGCCAGTGGATATTGTGTGAATATGTCGCCGTTGATGATGGCAAAGGGTGCATCCCCCAGCAGTGGCAATGCCTGCGCAATGCCGCCACCGGTGTCCAGTGCGCCGGGTGGTTCAGGTGAATAATGGATGTTCATTCCCCAGTTGGAACCATTGCCAATAGTGTCACGAATCATGTCACCCAGATGGGCCAGGTTGATCACAACCTCCCGGAACCCGGCCTGTGCGAGATTATCAAGATGATGCTCGATCAGTGACCTGTCACCGGCCTTTAAGAGAGGTTTGGGTGTGGTATCCGTCAATGGCCGTAGTCGTTCACCACGACCGGCCGCCAGTATCATGGCACGCATTCGGCTTGCTCCAGTATATTCAGCAGCGGCGCAAATTCCGGGTAATGACGCAGGGTGCCGGTGACGTAATCATAAAAACGCGGAATCATTTCGATATAGCCATTTTTGCCATCCCGGTAATAGAGTCTTGCAAAAATACCGACAATTTTAATATTGCGCTGCAAGCCCATCAGATCGCAGTAGCGCAGCCATTGCTCCGGTCCGATATCAAGATCCAGTTGCAGGCGGAAATCTTCTATCCAGCTTTCAATCTGTGCTCGTGGCCAGTGGATATAGCGATCCCAGATCAGCGAGACAAGATCGTAACTGACCGGCCCCAGCACGGCATCCTGAAAATCGATGATGCCGATACGACCGCCATTGGTTTTAATGAGGTTACAGGAATGAAAATCACGGTGAACAAAACACTGGGGCTGTTCCAGTGCCGAATCCACGATGAGCGTACAAAATTCATCCCATACGGCATCAATCTGCCTGCGGGGCATGGCGCTGCGGTGGCGGCCCAGGTACCAGTCGGGAAACAAATCCATATCCCTGCGAAGTTTGTAGGGATCAAATAAGGGTAAATCCTTCGCATCCGCCTCCAACGCCATCTTTCCGAGCACATCAAATAATCCGGGAAAGATGGAATGCACATTGTGCCTGGTCAGCAAATCGCGGTACAGGTCATCGCCAAAGTCTTCCAGCAACAGGTAGCCATTGCTCTCGTCCGCGTGGGTTATTTCCGGCGCATGCAGGCCTGCTTCTCTCAGGCGCCGGGCTATTTCAACAAATGGCCTGACATCTTCCAAAGGCGGCGGTGAATCCATCAGGATTCGGGATTTTCCATCGATCTGTAGTCTGAAATAACGCCGGAAGCTGGCGTCACCGGCCACGCTGTTTAAATCAGACTGCACATCGACATCCAGTTGCTGCAACCAGGTGCAAGCCTGGTCAAAACGCGGGTCGTTTTTTTGTGCAGGTTTCGGCGCGGATATTTCCATGAGGGGATTTTGCCGTAAACCGGTCAGGGATGAAATGCCTGTGTGGGGTTTTTAAAGGGGACTAATATGGTACTATATAGAAATCAGGCACATGGTTTTCGGCCCCGACAGCACAGGTCAGTATGTTACGCATTAGCAAAATGACAGATTACGCCATCATGGTAATGGTTGAATTGCTCGCTTCACAGGGTGAAGTACTCAGTGCCCACGCATTGGCAGAGCGTTCTCGCCTGGAATTACCGACAGTTAGCAAGGTGTTGAAATTGCTTGTGAAAACAGGTCTGGTTGAGTCTTACCGCGGCGCTAACGGCGGTTACAGCCTGGAGCGGAACGCACAGGATATCAGCGTGGCTGAAATCATTACGGCCATTGAAGGGCCGATTGCAATGACCGAGTGCAGCACCGAAGAGGGCCAGTGTGCGCAGGAGGATATATGTGGTCTTCGCGGTAACTGGCAACGCATCAGTATTGCGGTCACGAAAGCGATGGAAAGTGTGTCGCTGGCGGAGATGGCACAACCGGTAAAACCGACTGCGGCACCTTTGCACATCACCACATTGAATGCATGAATTGGAACAATTGAAGACATGAGTGGCAAAACATCAACCATCGACAAACTGGTCGAGCAGAAATACCAGCATGGTTTTGTAACGGATATCGAATCCGATACGCTGCCGCCGGGTTTATCAGAAGACGTCATACGTGCCATCTCAGCACGCAAGGATGAGCCGGAGTGGTTGCTTGAATGGCGCCTGAAGGCTTATAAACACTGGCTTACCATGCCGCAACCGGATTGGGCGCATCTGAATATCGCCCCCATCGATTTCCAGGCGATTTCCTATTTCTCCGCACCCAAGGCGGACAAGGATCGCCCGCAAAGCCTCGATGAGGTTGATCCCAAGTTGCTGGAAACCTACGACAAGCTGGGTGTACCCCTGCATGAACGTGCCCGCCTGGCAGGTGTAGCGGTCGATGCTGTATTTGACTCGGTGTCTGTCGGCACTACATTTAAAAAGGAGTTGGGCAAGGCAGGTGTGATCTTCTGTTCGTTTTCCGAAGCGGTGAAGGAGCACCCCGAACTGGTCAAAAAATACCTGGGGACTGTAGTTCCGCAGCGTGACAACTTCTTTGCAGCACTTAACTGTGCCGTATTTACTGATGGCAGCTTTGTATTCATACCCAAGGGTGTCCGCTGTCCGATGGAGCTATCCACCTATTTCCGCATCAATGCAGCGGAAACCGGTCAGTTTGAACGCACGCTGATCGTTGCCGAGGAAGGCGCGCATGTCAGCTATCTCGAGGGTTGTACGGCCCCCATGCGTGATGAGAACCAACTGCATGCGGCAGTGGTGGAACTGGTTGCGCTGGACGATTCGAGCATCAAGTATTCAACCGTCCAGAACTGGTATCCTGGCGATGAAAATGGTGTCGGCGGTATCTACAATTTTGTCACCAAGCGGGCCGATTTGCGCGGTGCGCGTTCACGGGTTTCGTGGACCCAGGTAGAGACGGGTTCTGCCATTACATGGAAATACCCAAGCTGCATTCTGCGTGGTGATGATTCGGTTGGTGAGTTTTATTCTGTTGCTCTGACCAGTAACTATCAGCAGGCCGATACCGGCACCAAGATGATTCATATCGGTCGCAACACCCGCAGCAAGATCATTTCCAAGGGTATCTCGGCCATGCAGGGGCAAAATGCCTACCGCGGCCTGGTCAGGATAACGCCGAGAGCTGAGAACGCACGTAACTATACGCAGTGTGATTCCATGCTGATCGGTAAAAAATGCGGTGCACACACCTTCCCATACATCGAGGTGCGCAATCCTACGGCCAAGGTCGAGCACGAAGCCACCACCTCGAGGATCGGTGAAGATCAGTTGTTTTATTGCCTGCAACGCGGGATTTCCGAAGAGGATGCCGTATCCATGATCGTTGATGGTTTCTGCAAACAGGTATTCAAAGAGCTGCCCATGGAATTCGCAGTCGAGGCCAAGGCTTTATTGGAAGTCAGTCTCGAAGGCGCAGTCGGTTAAAGAATTTAAAGAGAGCAATGTCAATGATGTTAAAGATCACAAACCTGCACGCCAAGGTTGCGGGCAAGGAAATCCTCAAGGGTCTGAACCTTGAACTAAAGGCCGGCGAAGTACACGCCATCATGGGTCCCAACGGCGCAGGTAAAAGCACCCTTGGCAATATCCTGGCCGGTCGTGAAGGTTATGAAGTGACCGGGGGTGAAATTTTGTTCAACGGTAAAAACCTGCTGGAACTGGAGCCGGAAGAACGCGCCTGCGAGGGTGTATTTTTGGCCTTTCAGTACCCGGTGGAAATACCCGGCGTCAATAACACCTATTTCCTGCGGGCAGCTTTGAATGCGCAGAGGAAGTATCGCGGCGAACCCGAACTGGATTCCGTCAGTTTCTTACGCCTGGTGCGTGAAAAGCTGAAAGTTCTGCATATCGGTGACGAGTTGCTGCATCGCGCGGTCAACGAAGGTTTTTCCGGCGGTGAGAAAAAGCGTAACGAGATTTTTCAGATGGCGGTGCTTGAGCCGACGCTGGCAATCCTGGATGAAACCGACTCGGGCCTCGACATAGATGCACTTAAAACCGTGGCCGAAGGGGTCAATCGTCTGCGCTCAGAAGACCGTGGCATGATTGTTATTACCCATTACCAGCGACTGCTGGATTACATCGTACCGGATAAAGTTCATGTGCTCGCAGACGGCAAGCTGGCTGCCACCGGCGGCGCTGACCTGGCGCTGAAGCTGGAAGAGCAGGGCTATGCATGGCTGGAAGATGGCGGCATTGAAACCCTGGATATTAAACCTGCCGGGCAGACTGTGAACCCATGAGCGAACTGTCGACACAACTGGCAGCAGCGCTGCCACAAGATTTTGGATCCGGTCCAGATTGGGTCAGGGCATTGCGAGGTGCCGGTGCTGAGCAATTTCGTGCACACGGTTTGCCGACCCGCAAGGATGAATCCTGGAAGTACACCGGTCTGGGGCTGCTTGATCAGCGTGAAATCCAGTTGGCTTTGACAGCTGAAACCCCGGTTTCCGGCTCAACACATCCAGCACCATTGGTGGAAGCTGCGTTCCAGGTCAACATACTTGACGGGCGAATACTGGAGCAAAATGGAACACAGCCAACGGGTCTGACAGTGCTGCCGTTGGCAGAGGCACTGAATGGTGAAGTCGACGGATTGCAGGCTTTACTGGAGTCACTTCCGGACACCCAAAAGGAAGGCAGTTCCGGGCATGGTTTTACGGCGTTAAATACGGCAACACTGGGTTCAGGCCTGCTTATTCATGTTGCTGCCGGAACAGATGCTGGCAGGCTGTTAATCAACTGGTCCACCCTTGGCGGTGCTGTGAGCCGACTGTTCAATACCCGCGTTTGCATCATCGTTGAGCAGGATGCAAAGCTGGAACTGCTGGAACAGTTTGAAAGCCAGAATGGTTCTAGCAACGCTTGTAATATCGTGATGCAGGCTGATCTGGGTGAAGGTGCCGTCCTGCAACATATTCGTTTTCAGCAGGAATCTGAAGATGCGGTTTTAGTCACACGTACCGAGGTTTCGCAACAGGCTGATAGCGACTATTCTCACTATGGATTTGATCTTGGTGGCGGCCTGGTACGGCACGATTTGCGCACTTCCCTTAAAGGCAGTGGTGCGAAAACCGGCATAAACGGGGCTTACCTGCTTGATGGCAATCGCCATGTAGATAATCACACCATGGTCGATCACATTGCACCCGGCTGTTCCAGTGACCAGTACTACCGTGGTGTCGCCGGTGGTAGCGGGCGGGCGGTGTTTAACACGGCTGTTTATGTACACCCGGGCGCCGATGGAACCGAGGCCACGCAATCCAACGCCAACATATTGTTATCTGCGCGTGCCGAGGTTGATACTAAACCGGAGCTTGAGATTTACGCCGATGAGGTAATCGCCAGCCATGGTGCAACCGTCGGGCAGTTGGATGAACAGGCCGTTTTCTATTTGCGCAGTCGTGGTTTGAGCGAGAAGGAAGCGCGGCAGTTATTAACCACTGCATTTTGCCGTTCTGTCAGTGACAAGCTGACCGATCCGGTTTTGGGCGAAGTGATTTCACAACGCATGATGGATGTCATGCCCCAGGCAGATTAGATCATGACTGAAACTGCGCTGAAAACCATCAAACCCACACTGGATGTGGAAAAAGTCCGGGCAGATTTCCCCATTCTGCAACGCACCGTGCATAACAAGCCGCTGGTTTATTTTGATACGGCAGCATCGGCTCAGCGACCGCTCGCGGTGATTGACGCGATCGATAGTTTTTATCGCAAGCACAATGCCAATATTCACCGTGGCGTACATTTGCTGAGCCAGGAAGCCACGGACGATTATGAAAAGGCCCGTCTGAAAGTGGCAGGTTTTATCAATGCACCCTCAGAGCAGGAGTGTGTATTTACCCGTGGTGCCACCGAATCCATCAACCTGGTGGCACATAGTTTTTTACGGCCACGCTTAAAGGCGGGTGATGAAATTCTGATCAGCTGGATGGAGCACCATTCCAATATCGTTCCATGGCAACTGCTGTGTGAGGAAACCGGTGCGGTTTTGAAAGTCGTGCCGATGAACCAGCGCGGCGAACTGGAGATGGACGCCCTGGCGGACATGTTGAACGAGCGCGTGAAATTATTGGCGGTGGTCCAGATATCTAACGCACTGGGGACCATTAACCCGGTGGCCGAGATCTGCGCTTTGGCAAAACAGCATGGCATCCCGGTACTGGTCGACGGCGCCCAGGCCGTGCCGCACCAGGCGGTTGACGTACAGGCACTGAATTGTGATTTTTATTGTTTCTCCGGCCACAAGATGTACGGCCCGACCGGTATTGGTGTTCTGTGGGGCCGTTACGAACATTTACAGGCCATGCGGCCCTACCAGGGTGGTGGTGAAATGATCCGTCACGTGACCTTTGAGAAATCCGAATTCAACGATGCACCGGCTAAGTTTGAGGCCGGCACACCCAATATCGCCGGCACCATCGGCCTGGGTGCAGCAGTCGACTATCTGCAAGGCCTCGGCATGGAAAATGTGGCTGCCTGGGAAGCCCAACTGCTCGCTTATGGCACCGAGAAACTTTCGCAGGTTGACGGCTTCAGAATGATTGGCACTGCGGCTCATAAAGCGGGTGTGATGTCATTTGTACTGGGTGATATCCACGCCAATGATGTGGGAACCCTGGTTGATTTGCACGGTGTTGCAATCCGCACCGGCCATCATTGCGCGATGCCGGTTGTGCAGTTTTTTGGGCTGCCGGCAACCGCGCGTGCATCATTAGGTATTTACAATACATTTGAAGAGATCGACATCCTGGCTGATGCGCTAGAGAAGACCAACGGGATGTTTGGCTAAACAGGAAAGTCTGATGAAAGAGCGACTACAATTTTTCCCAATTACGACTTACGCTATTGTGATGGGCCTGTCAGGGCTCACCATAGTTTTCAGTAAGTATTACCATCTGCACTGGGTACCGAAACCGGTGTATGACGCCATGTTATTTTTTACTTTTGGTGTGTTCCTCCTGATCTCTTTTTTATACGGTTTAAAGGCTATTAAGCACTTTGACCAGGTAATAATCGATTTTAACCACAGGATAAGGGTTAATTTCTTCTCGGCGATTTCAATCAGTTTTTTATTGCTGTCCATCGCTTTATTGGGGTACTGGCCCATCCTCGCTTTAGTCATGTGGTGGGTTGGCGTCATTCTGCATACTTTCCTGATGCTGCATACCATTGCATTCTGGGTTAATCACAATTTTGAAATAAACCACATGAACCCCGCGTGGTTTATACCTGTCGTCGGTAATGTTCTGATTCCGGTGGCTGGCGTCGAATTTATGCCGGATGCGTTCTCATTTTTCTATTTTGCGGTGGGAATGTTTTTCTGGCTGGTGCTGTTTGCAATATTTTTAAACAGGGTGATTTTTCACAACCAGCTTCCGCAGAAGTTTATGCCAACATTGTTTATTCTGCTGGCGCCGCCGGCCGTCGGTTTTATCGCTTATATGCGCATTACCCAGAGTTGGGATGTTTTTTCAGCGTTGTTGCTGAATATTATGCTCTTCTTTGTGTTTTTACTGTTCTTTTTGAGAAAGAGCTTCTATGGAATTAAATTTTTTGTTTCATGGTGGGCCTTCACCTTCCCATTGACGGCGACGACCGTGGCGTTAGCGGTGGCCTTTCAGGTTACAGCGCAGCCCGTGTTCAAGTATTTCTCCTGGGTCATGTTTGTTTTCACGCTGATGGTTATCTCGTTTGTTAGCTGGCACACCATTTTGAAAATCAAACAACGTCAAATTTGTATCAACGAAGATTAGAGTAATAGAGGTAGTACCATGAAAGTCAAAATAACAGTGATTGTATCC
>Ga0190293_1000151_pt1 | contig 24256 bp, 23 predicted proteins | sample 48693001_MG_FD_161671 | JGI IMG/M metagenome (GOLD analysis project Ga0190293, IMG submission 161671) | Hydrothermal vent microbial mat bacterial communities from Southern Trench, Guaymas Basin, Mexico - 4869-30-0-1_MG | ecosystem: Environmental > Aquatic > Marine > Hydrothermal vents >...
CAAGGCTGATTGTGCCTGACGATATCGCTCTTCCTATAACACCCGTCTCGATGAAAGGACTGAACAAGCCGGGAAATAGCGTCGCTACAGCTGCCTTCATCCGGAATTCCGCCTTCTCTTCCCTACTTGATCCAGAGGTCTTCGATCCCGGTGGGCAATTCGACCTCTATCGTTCCCTCAGTCATCTCGCCGGACATCGCCAGGTTGAGCGGGATCCCGAATCTGGATCCCTCGGCTCCCTCCAGGATGAGAAGCGGATTTGAGGGAAGCGCTTCCATATCGACAATGCTGAAGGTTCTCCCGCCGGAGATGATTCTCATACCAATGAACCCATAGAGCGGGAAGAACGGAAGCCTCTCTTCAGCTTCCAGCTGATCAATGAAGACCCTTCTCCCCCTGGCCGCTTCTGCATCCTCCCTGTTCCTGATCTCCTCGGTCTGCAGGAGGATGGTCTCTTCGTTTCGGGCGGTGCAGCGTCTGACTGTGATACTGTCCACCCCATCAAGCAGAAGTGAAGTGCCCTCCGGTAATCCGGGCATATCACCCGCAGTGAAGATCCGCACCACCAGACCGCCCTTGAGTCCGTGAGCCCGTTCGATATAGCCGAGGAATATTCTCCCGGCCTCTGCTTCGGCAGTCCTGTCAGTCAACGATTCGGACAGTAGCCTTCTCTTCCAGTCTCGCGGCGGCGGACCGGATGATAAGCCTCATAGCCTTTGCGATCTTGCCCTCGCGACCGATCACCCTGCCCAGGTCACTTTCAGCGACTCTGAGTTCGAATACGGTCACATCTTCCTCGACGGTCTCCTCGACAGATACCGCTTCGGGTTCTTCAACGAGTGTTCTGGCCATGAGTTCTACTAGTTCCTTCATGAGGACCCTCCAGTTTAAGTGGTTGTGTATGGGCAGTATTCAGGTTCTCAGGACCTGTCAGATGTCCTGCTCTCTCCCTTGAGGAGCACTACCTCAGGAGTAACCCCTTCTTCTCCCGCGGACATCCGGGTCCACTTCGTCCATGTTCCGGTCCTCCGAAGCAGGCTCCTGACCGTGTCTGAAGTTCCCGCTCCGTTGCCGAGCCAGTGGAAAACCCTCTCCTCATTGACCTTGATCTCCATCGGCCTTCGAAGGGGATCGTAATATCCCAGGGTCTCCAGGAACCGGCCGTCGGTCGCCTTCCTGCGGTCCGCGGCCACTATTCTGTAGAAGGGCTCTCCAGCGCTCCCCATCCTCTTAAGACGAATCGTAACCAAGCTTCACCTCCGTGTCAGCGAAATGCGCCGGGGAGCTTCATGCCCTTTCCGGACTTCATCCGCTTCATCATTGTTCTCATTGTCCTGAACTCGCGAAGCAGCCGGTTCACATCGTTCACTCTTGTACCGCTGCCTCTTGCTATCCTCTTTCGCCTGCTCCCGTTGATCTGCTCGGGGTGGAGCCTCTCTTTCATTGTCATGGAGCCTATGATAGCCTCCATCCTTGAAAGCTGCGAGGGATCCATATCCGTTCCTGCCGGTCTCATGTTCTTCGGAAGCATCGCCAGCAGGTCGTTAAGCGACCCCATTCTCTTCAGCCTCTTGAGTTCGCCTCGGAAGTCCTCGAGAGAGAAGGTATTGGAGACAAGCTTCTTCTCCAATTTCTCGGCTTCCTTCAGGTCCCAGCTGTCCTGAGCTTTCTCGACCAGACCCACGACATCGCCCATACCCAGTATTCTTCCGGCAAGACGGGATGGGTTCATGGGCTCGAGACCGTCCACACCCTCACCGATGCCGATGAACTTGATCGGTCTGCCAGTGACCGCTCTGAAAGAGAGAGCGGCACCACCGCGGGAATCACCGTCCATTTTTGTCACAATTCCCCCGGTGAAGCCTATCTGCTCCTGGAAGGAATTCGCGACATTAACAGCATCCTGTCCGGAGAGCCCATCGATGACAAGCAGTGTCTCAGCAGCGGGGACCGCATCAGAGGTCCGACGCAGCTCATCCATAAGGTCGTCGTCAACATGGAGCCTTCCGGCAGTATCAGCTATCACAATATCGTATCCTGATCTCGAGGCTTCTTTCCTGGCCTCATTGAGAACCTGTACCGGATCCTTTGTGTCCCGCCTGCCGTAAAAGCCTGCACCCGCCTGTGCGGCGATGGTTTCGAGCTGGTCTATCGCAGCGGGTCTCTGGAGGTCGCATGCGGCAAGCAGCACTCGCTTGCTCTTGTATCTGGCAAGCCATTTTGCCAGTCGTGCCGCTGTGGTGGTCTTGCCTGAGCCCTGCAGTCCGATAAGAAGATAAACCAGTGGCGGACGGCCGGAGAGCTCGAGGGGAACCACTTCATCTCCCAGCAGTCCAACGAGTTCATCATGAACTATCTTGATGACCTGCTGACCAGGTGAAACGGACCTGAGGATATCTTTGCCTATTGCCTTGGATGTTACCGAAGCAACGAAATCCCTGGCAACGGAGAAACTCACATCAGCCTCAAGCAGCGCGCGTCTTACCTCACGCAGTGCCTGCTTGACATCGTTCTCTGACAGTACTCCCCTGCCGGTCAGTTTCCTGAAGGAATCGGCGAGTCTGTCGGACAGGTTCTCGAACAAGTGCGATCCTCCTCGATAGTACGCGTTTCACCGCCTGCGGCGGAATACTCCATAGAGCATGCAACTATACATAAAAGGGATGAACAGGGCCAGTGTGATCCAGACTCTCCTGTCGTTTAATCTATCTCGACCGAGCCATGACCGGAGGGACAGATTATCAGCAGTCCTAATTCACCGTCTTCGAAGATATACGGCAGATCAGAGACAGGGCAGTTCGGGAGGTTCGCAGGGATGAGGGCCATTACAGCCTGTCTGTCGGTGATGTCAACCTGAGAATGGAATATCAGGCCTTCGATCTCGAAGGAGATGGAATCCATACGCATCAGACAGCTTCTTATGCCGAGTTCTGTTGTCAGTTCATCAAGTCTATCTTCGTCTACATCCGGAGCAGAGCTGGTTCCACAGGCAGGGATGATGAGGAGTGACACTGTTATCGAAGCGATAAGAATAAGGATCACCTGAATGCTGCGATTCGAGGAACTATTCATCTTAGCCTCCTGATGGCTTCCGCGGGGTCGGCCGAACCGGTTATAAAGGAGCCGGCGACGAGTACCGAAGCTCCAAGAGAGATAAGTGTCCCGGCATTCGAGTCATCCACTCCCCCGTCAACGGAGATAATAGCATCCCCCCCGCCGTTGATGTCCAGCAGTCTCCGGACCTCGCCTATTTTTGAATGCACATAGGTCAAATGCTTCTGACCTCCGTACCCGGGATTAACAGTCATTATAAGTACAAGATCTATCTTCGGAGCTACCCATCGGAGAAAGCCGGGGGATGTTGCAGGATTGAGAGCCACGCCGGCCCTGCACCCTGCATCCCGAATCGAACCGAGAAGCCTGTCAAGATGCTCGGTGACCTCAGGATGTACTGTAATCCACTCACATCCCGCTTGCGCAAATGGGGAGATTAGTCTATCCGGATGACTCACCATCAGATGTGCATCAACTGGAATGTCAACCGCCTCCGCAATAGCTGCTGCCGTACCTGCTCCAAATGTCAGTACAGGGACGAATGAACCATCCATGACATCGAGATGGATCATGTCCGCTCCAGCATCCTGAAGCATCCGTGATTCTTCTGCGAGCGCTCCCCTGTTGCATCCAAGAATCGATGGAGCGATCATTACACGGCTCACCACTGCCCCCATTCCGTATCAAGTATGGAAACAGCAACCTCTATTGTGTCTCCCGCAGAGAATGGGGAGCCGGCAGATGTGAACTGCTCGACAATTCTGCCATCCTCAGTCAGATCTCCGGTGATCCTTTCCTCGCTAACTATGAGAACTAGACGCGAAGCTTCGGTCAGTGCCATCGCATCAGTAAGCGAAAGTCCGGTTAATCTGGGAACTCCGCTCCAGCCCGTTGAAACAAGAAGCCGGACCGGTGTTCTGACCGTAAGACTATCGTACTGCCTTGGGCAAACGGCGATCACTACCCCTTCAGGCACAAGCGGATGGGGGATCCAGCTCCTTCCGATCGAATAGAGCTGCCAGTCGGCGATCTTCTCCTCCGCCTCGACCGCAGAAAGACCCGTGAGTGAATCCGGGTAATATGGTCTGTACAGTGGGCCAATATTCCAGAAAATACTCACCGGCGCTCCCCTCGGAGTGAGAGCGCCCGGGGGAGGATCCTGATGTATGACCTGCCCCATGGTCTCGAAAGGTCCGTACTCAGACCATTGGCCGGCTAGGACTAGAGTGGCGGATTCAATTTCCCGCTGTGCATCCTGCCGAGTCATACCGGTAACATCAGGGACGCTGACCGGAGTCGAAACTGCACCGATGGATGAAATGAATCTCGGGGTCTCGAATACCGACGGAGCCACAAGAGAGCCAACAGCGAAGGAGATACCTGCTGCTGCTCCGGCAATGACTGCAAATCTGACATACCGGTTCACAGGCCCCTCCTCCAGGCGGCGGCGAATATCCCATCAATGCTGCACTCTGGTGGGAATATGCTAATAAGGCCATCTCTGACAAGCTCCTCTGGCCCCTGGAGTGGAATTCTGTCGAACCCGGCAAAGCTGCTCTCGAACCACTCAACCTGATCCTGATCCTCTTCCGGCTCAAGACTGCAGGTCGAATAGAAGAGTACGCCCCCGTCCGCTACTGCTTCGGCCCCTTTCCTCAGGAGCTCCCTCTGCAGATCTGAACATTGGACAAGGAGCTCTTCCGACCAGTTCCATCTCGCATCACTCCGTCTCCTGTATACTCCCGTATTGGTGCAGGGAGCATCGATGAACACAAGGTCGAAACCTCCCGCAAATGGCAGTTCACCTCCAAGGGCAACCAGGGGCAGGCAGTGCTCCCAGCCAAGCCTGGAACGGTTCTCCTTCCAGAGCCCCATCCTCTCGAAGGACCGATCGACTGAAACGACGGAATCTGCCTTTCCTGCAAGGTGATGTGTCTTCCCTCCTGGAGCAGCGCCTACTTCCAGTACTCTGCCACCGGCACCAAGCAATGCACCCATCCGCGCAACGATAACATTGGCCTCATCCTGGATGTAGACCCCCTCAGGAATATCCATCTGATTAAGATCACCCATCCTGGGGAATTCGGTGTAATCGCGAACGTACCTGCCTGCGGTGCCCTTGTACTCAACCGCTGAGCTGTTTCCGGGTGTTACTCCTCCGATGGGCGGCACACTGTTGTTCCATTCCATAAGAGCAGCTGTCCGATCCTTGCCGAATCTGCTGGTCCAGCGCTTTACAAGTTCGGGAGGATGAGACCAGATCACATCAGGGGATGCGTTCTTGATACACGGCTCGCCCTCCGCCGCAAGTCTACGGAGAACGGCATTGACGAACCCTCTTCCGCGGTGACTCCCCATTGCTTCTACAGTAGCTGATACTGCTGCATGCGATGGAGTTCGAAGTATAAGCAACTGAACGGCACCGATCCGGAGGGCAGATAGTACTCTCAGATCGAGCTTATTGATAGGTCTGTTACACAGAGGGGCCAGTGCCCTGTCGAGCCTTGCCCTCCAAACCTGGGTCTCCCTGTATATCCTGTAGGCCAGTCCGTGATCACGGGAAGCCAGATGAACCCTATCACCCCGCCCGGTAAGGAGATCCAGAGCCAGAATCCTGGCCCCGGTCCCGCCGGCATTCAGGTCAGACGAAGGTGCTGCGTTGCCTGCTATTGTACGTTTTCCACCTTCTCGATCTGCGGGAAGACGGCCTTGAGGTTCCTCTCGACCGTCCACTGGAGTGTCATGGTGGCCATTGCGCAGCCGGAGCATGCACCCTGTAGACGGACCTTTACTGTGTTGCCGTCCAGCTTCACGAACTCGATGTCCCCGCCGTCCCTCTGTAGAATCGGGCGGACCTTCTCTATCTCGGCCTTAACGTTCTCGTCATTGAACTGAAGTTCACCTGTCATGATAATCCCTTTCCTTCTCAGACCTGTGAGATGACCAGTGAGACCATGGTCATCAGCTTGATAAGTATGTTAAGTGACGGACCGCTGGTGTCCTTGAAAGGATCCCCAACTGTGTCGCCGATAACTGCCGCCTCGTGCTCAGGCGTACCCTTTCCCCCAAGATAGCCCTCTTCGATCAGTTTCTTGGCATTATCCCAGGCTCCACCTGAATTGGACATGAATACTGCAAGCAGTACTCCGGTGACTATTGCCCCGGCAAGAACTCCTCCAAGGGTTTCCGGTCCATTGTCCCCGAAGCCGAAGTAGATGACAACGGGTATGATAACAGCGAGAAGACCCGGGAGTATCATCTCGCTGAGTGCTCCCCTTGTGGCTATGAGAACGCACTTCTCCGAATCCGGTTCCGCCTCACCCTCCATGAGCCCCTTGATCTCCCTGAACTGCCTTCTGACCTCGTGAACCATCTTCATCGCCGCCCTGCCTACAGCGCGAAGTGTGATCGAAGCAAAAACGAAGGGAAGCAATCCGCCGAAGAACAGGCCGGCGACTACATTCGACTTCAGCAGATCGATCGCCGACAGCCCTGTTGAGGCGGCATAAGCACTGAAGAGCGCCAGAGCTGTCAGGGCGGCTGAACCTATTGCAAAACCCTTCCCCATGGCAGCGGTCGTGTTGCCGAGAGAATCAAGCTTGTCCGTCTTCTTTCGCACATCCGGGGATAGAGCGGCCATCTCTGCTATCCCGCCCGCATTGTCAGCCACAGGGCCGTAGGCATCAACTGACATTGTCATGCCGACATTCATCAGCATTCCAAGCGCAGCGAGGGCGATGCCGTAGAGCCCCGCAAAGGAGTAGCTCACCATAGTAGTGGCCGCAATGAGAAGAATGGGAACGATAGTGGACTCCATACCAAGCGCTATGCCCTCAATGATACAGGTCGCAGGACCGGTCTTGGTGCTGTTCGCCAATCGCCTGACCGGCCCACCGCTGGTGTAATACTCGGTAACGAGACCAATTGCGGTCCCTGCAATGACACCGCAGAATACTGCCCAGAATACACCCACTGAAACATCCAGCAGCATTATCGCTCCCAGCGCAAATGCAAGTGAGAGGATAGTGCTGATAAAACCTGAATTGCGCAGAACAGTCGCCGGTGTTCCCTTTTTGCTGAGAAGACCGACAAATCCGACGCCGACAATGCTTGCCAGGGTCCCCAGGGCTGCGAGAACTATTGGAAGAGCAACCAGTGTATTTACACCTGCGGAGGCTCCTGGAAGCAGAAGACCGTCAGGAATTGCGCCGGATACACTGAAGCCGAAAGCCAGAACGATGGCTGCGATTATGCTTCCGACATAGGACTCGAACAGATCGGCACCCATACCGGCCACGTCCCCGACGTTATCGCCAACATTGTCTGCTATGACTGCGGGATTCCTTGGATCATCCTCAGGTATACCGGCCTCTATCTTGCCTACAAGGTCCGCACCGACATCGGCGCTCTTGGTAAAGATGCCTCCACCGACCCTGGCGAACAGGGCGATGGAGCTGGCACCCATACCGAACCCGGCGATGTTGTTAAGGGTTATTGTGCCGAATATCGATTCAAGGAGTTCCTTCGCGAAGGCAACATTGCTGTAGAGAAGGTAGAATCCGGAGACACCCAGCAAACCGAGTATCGCAACGGAAAGTCCCATTACACTTCCGCTGGTAAAGGCGATCGATAGAGCTTTGGAAAGGCTCTCCCTCGCAGCATTGGTCGTCCTCACGTTGCCGATGGTCGCAGACTTCATACCAATATATCCTGCAAGCATGCTGAACCCGGCTCCGCATACGAAGGCTATTGCGGTTCCATGGTCAACTCCGAAGTAGAGGGCTGCTGTTACGAGGACCACGAATCCCAACAGGATTCTGTACTGCGTCCGGAGATAGGTCATAGCTCCGGAATGTATCAGACCGGCCAGATGAGCCATCCGTTCATTGCCTACAGGTTCCCGCTTTAAAGATCTGTAGCGCATTACCGCGACTAGCCCGGTTAGCAATGCTACGGCAGGGGCAAAGTAGCGGAATGCAATTCCCGCAACAGACATATCACTCCTTTATTCTTTGTTATCAATAAGTTAACAGATTATAATACATTGATTTCTCGTTAGAATGTGCCTTTTCTACTCCACCCCGGTGTTCGGGTCAAGACTGCCGAGGGTTTCCAAGGCTGATATCGACGGGGAATGAGATGGGTTCCGTTCCAGGGCTGCGGTCCACCAGAAGACCGCCTCCTCAGTATCCCCCCTGCCCATGGCCATCAGACCGAGATTATACATGGCCTCGGTTCCATTGAGATCTATGTCATCCCTGATAGAAGCCCTTTCCAGCGCCATGACGAAGAGATCCTCCGCCCTTCCCATCTCACCTTCAGAGTAATGTGCAAGTGCATTGTGGAAGGGCATGTTCACCCCTCCGGACAGGATAGTACTGGAAGTGACAAGTCCGAGTGCTATGCCGACCGCCGCTCCGGCAGGGGCCAGTATCAGGGCTTTTCCAGGTCTCGCTGATACCCTTGATATGAGCCAGAGCAGGGAGAATGGCACAAGCGGGAGCCGCATTCTGGAAGTAACAAAGAAGAGCAGCAGCCCAGCTGCGATAGTCAATGCGAAGTACCCCGCTGCTTTTGCCTGCCGTGTGCTTTCTCCGCGAAGGAGTGCCCCCGGCAGAAGGAGCCATAACAGGAGCATCGGCAAAGCTGCAGGCGGGGGATGGAGAAGTATCGAGATCACTGAAGAGAGTCCTCTGTAGTAATACGGGTCATAATTACTGGGTATCTCGACCGGTGAAAGCAGATAGATGAACTTCTTCCCCAGCAGTCCGAACCAGTGAAGCGGATCATCGAAGGCTTCCGAGATCGCTCTTCCAGTCCATTCCGAAGAGACCTCTGAACCTCTTGATATTTCAGGATAGGCCATCCGGGAGGCGAGTTCAACGTTATCGATATATGGCCTGTCACTGCCGAAGGACCACTCCGGGGAGGCATTATCAACAGACGGCACAAATGCCGTGTAGCCATCAGAGCTGTGTGAATTGCCTATGAATAGATTTACTCCGCCCTGACTTGAGATGACGGTCCCGGGATCCCCGGCCAGAATGTTCACGATCCAGACAGCAGCTATCGGCAGCCCCATCGCCAGCCAGCCTCTGAAGCCGGGTCTTCCAGCAGCGAACCATGCGGCAGGGATCAGCAGCAGAGCTGTCGGTCTCGCAATACAGGCCAGACCGAGCAGGAACCATCCTGCGGTCCTCCTCTTTTCGCCTGTCAGAAGAAGGAAGGAAGACAGCAGAAGGAGAATGAAGAGCGGCGTTATCAGAAGCTGACTTGAGTAGAATACAGAAGAACCCCACAGAGCCCAGATCAGACCGCTTCCCAGAGCCCACCATCGGGGCATCATTCTGAGAGCGCACCTGTGAAGGATCAATGCTCCAGCTGCAGTCAGCAGGACAGAGAGCAGTGCTCCCGAGAACGCTCCGTTGCCCGTGAAGGTGTACCAGAGTCCCAGCAGCCAGGGGTAGAGAGGAGCCCTGAAGAACGGTGCGTAAGCAAGTAGGTCACCCCCGGAAACCATCCCGGCCCATTGATGGTGCCAGGCAGCATCGATAACGGGGTATTCGAAGAGGGAATGGCCGGATAGAAAGAGAAGGTTCCCCATGCAAGTGAATACTGATACGATTGCGACCGCTGCACTATCTCTTGCCGTGGGGGCAGCTGTAGCCTGGGACATGAGCTCAGTCGGCCTCGGACTCGTTCTGGAAGTCCTTCCCGATCTCGCAGGCAATGGAACTCGTCGAGTAGCCTTCAAGCAGCGGTACTATCCTCACGATCCCTCCGGAGGCAATGACACTATCAGCACCCACCACTGTCTCAATTGTGTAGTCTCCACCCTTCACCAGTATATCAGGCGAAAGGGAATGGATAAGCTCCAGTGGTGTGTCCTCCTCGAACGGAATGATAAAATCCACGGATCTCAGTTCAGTCAGGATGATCGTGCGGGCTTCGAGGGAGTGGATGGGTCTTCGCGATCCCTTGAGCCTGCTCACGGAAGCATCGGTATTCACTCCCAGGAACAGGATGTCCCCCATGGCCCTTGCCAGTCTGAGGAGGTGCACATGACCGGGATGAAGGATATCGAAACAGCCATTCGTGAAGACTGTTACGAGACCCTCCGATCTGAGTTCCGTTCCCATTCGGGAGGCTTCAGACCTTGTCAGTATCCTTCCCTGAGGATGAATAACGGACCACCTCCCTCATAACATCTGTCGGACTCACAGCATATACCCCGGGCTCGGCACATGTCGCAGCGGCGGCGAATCCGGATATCCTTACGCCATCCTCAAAAGAAAGCCCAGACGCCAGACCAAGAGCCATAATGGCAATGACAGTGTCACCTGCCCCCGAGACATCGAAAACATGCATCGCTGGCGCAGGTCTATGGAAAGGGGCTTCCCCCTCGCGGATAAGGACGGCACCATCCTCGCCGAGGGTGATCATCACTGCGTCAGCCTCGAGTCGTTCGAGAAGTTCCTCACCCGCAGAGGTTGCGTCTTCGACACTCCTGATGATCCTGCCGAGAGCTCTCGATGTCTCAGCCCTGTTTGGCTTGAAGAGAGTGCACCCGGTGTAGGAAAAGAAATTCTCAAACTTCGGGTCGACTGCCACCGGAAGGTCATAAGATCTGGCACCATCGATGATCCTCCGGATCAGCTCTGGTGTGAGAACACCCTTGTTATAATCCTCCAGGACTACCGCATCGATGCTGTCCAGAAGCCGCTCGATGGCGTTCAGGAGGGCTCCCCTGATATCGCCGGAAGCCGGTTCCGTATACTCACTATCGAGCCGGATCAGCTGGTGGGAACCGGACATGATCCTTGTCTTCGAGGTGGTCGGACGGGAGGGGTCTTTTATGACACAGGAAGTATCAATTCCCTCCTCCCTGAGGAGCCCTAGCAGTCTGGCTCCTCCTTGATCATCACCGACTATCCCGGCCATGAGAGCGGTACCGCCAAGGGAGGCGATATTCCGCACAACATTAGCCGCTCCTCCGGGAAACCACCGCTCACGCCCTGCTTCCAGGGAGACTATCGGAACCGGGGCTTCAGGTGATATCCTATCGACTGTTCCGGCAAGGTAATGGTCGAGGATCAGATCCCCGATGACCATAACCCTCTTCCCCCGCACGGATTTCAGTATATTGTCGACATTGATTCGCGGCAGCATGGGTATCCTCCATCCGACAGCTCGATGCTGGAAGCCTTCAGTTTGAAGAGCCTGTGCCGCCAAATGAAGCTCAGGCAGAAAGGAAGGCCGTGGACCCAAAGATGATGAATCAGCCTCCCCGAATCAACGCCAGCCCTGCAGACGCGGATGGAGTATACGCTAATGTATTCTTCGTTGCGTCTTCGAGGGCCGAATTCGTCCTCGACTTTGCACGGGCGGTCCCTGGAGTCAACGGAGCCAATCTGAAAGCCAGGGTAATAGTATCTCCCCATAGACTGAAGGCCCTTGTACAGGCTCTCGAGGCGCAGATCGCTTCATATGAAAAGCGTTTCGGGACCCTCGAAACGGGTTCACAGAATACATTCGGATTCCAGAATCCGAACCTGGAGCAGGAGCACAGAGAGGAATAGTGGATTTCCTTCGAGGCAGTCACCCGTCTTTCAGTAGTCACAAACTCTCGGGCGGCTCTCTTGTTCAGTGGTCCATTGCCGTTATCGTTTCTGTGATACTCTGGGTAGCAGCAATCAGCACGCGCAGCTTCAATTTCACTGAAATGCTCGCTCTCCTTCCCCCCGAGCTTCCGGAGACCTATATCGTTATTGATGGTCCGGTATCGGATTCGATCTCGGTAACTTTCTCAGGAGAGGGCATCGGAGTGCTCTTGGATCAGGTATTCACAAGCCCGACTTCAGTGCAGTGGGGCTGGCCGCAGGTACTCACCGGAGAAAACTACCCGGAGACGATCCATTACGAATTCACATCGAGAGACATCAGCTACAGTAGAGGAAGCTCCAACGTCGGTATGATCTCTTTCTTGCCGCAATCGGTGACCCTGACAGTTGACCGTCAGTTCTCCAGAACCCTCCCCGTCAGGGCAGTGGCTATTGGAAATATCCCCTCAAGATACTACTGGACGGAGCTTTCTGATGATTCAGTAGAGGTTGTCGGAGCCGCCTCGGTGCTTTCAGGAATGGACAGCTGCCTTTCGGTGCCCGTCCATCCGGGGACAAGATTCCCCGGAACAGGTTTCACACTGCCGGAGGGTATTGCATCAGTCTATCCGGCTTCAGTGACGGTCAGACTGCTTGCCCCGGTTCCCGTTATCGCGCCGACAAGAGTAACACCAGCAGGCAATCTGTATTGACACCCGTGAAAGCTGATGCGTAGATTCAAGTCGTGTCTGCAGTGAATAGATGTTCCATATGGGCCGCACCTGGAGGATTTGTCTATGAGATCAAAGATTCTTGTGAGAATTCTGATTGTACTTCTGGCGACTTTTTTAATCTTCAGAATTCATCAGAGAGTCGAGACCTACCGAGTTCCGCGGGAACTCTGCAGGTCACAGATGGGCATTCTTGCTGAAGCCTCCATCGCGCATATGTATGCCAACGAAGGCGTACCGGCGCCACATCTTGACAGCCTCCTGACATATGCTGAACTCAACGGTTACTTCGATGCTTCCATCAGCGGCGACAGCATACTCATCAGTTTCAGGGACGGCTCTATTCGCAGGGAGCTCATTCCATCCGCATGGCTGATGCTCTGGGATCAGAGTGCAGTGGCCTCTATCGAGATTCAGATGGCTGAGGTGCAGGCACAGCATGAACAGATAGCCGACCATATTGCCGACTGCGAGAGAAGGCTTGGTTTCTCGCTTGACTCACTTATCACCCTCCGCGAAGTCTACGTGCTTGAGAACCCAGTTGAACTGCCTGATACCGAGGACTCGGTCGTGGTGCTCACTCCGACTGAACTATTCGATGATTCCATAGGCGTGTATCCGGATTCACTTCTCCAGGTTGAGTCCGATCTTGCTATTCTCGCTGATTCACTCAATTCCCTGGTGCTCAATTTCGAGACGGTGACAGTACCGGCGAGAATGGATTCAGTAGCTGCTCTAACAGTGGCGGTATGCCCGTCTGTATGGGCTTCCGGTCACTATGATTCCACTTACTCTTACGATGCCAAGCTGGCTCTCGGCACACAGTTCTCGATCTCCTGCCCGAACATTGAGAGGCATGGAGGTGTAGTCGGCGGACTCGTGGAGAAGGATTATCCCGATACACTCTTCGTCGAAGAGGACTGGGGAGAGATGCAGACCGTTTTCGATTTCCCTTCCTACGCCCATATGCGAAGGGTGCAGGTATCCAGAGGAAACCTCATCCGTGCTGCTGAGGAGCAGGCTGCATACCTGGCCCAGAGGTATCCGCTTGTCATCATCCCGAAAGACCCCCAGAATCTCGAAGTTCACATTGACGAACTGATCGATCCGCTGGGCGGGGACTACGTCTTCGAGGTGGTCCCTGATATCGACTACACTTTCTACGAGAACCCTGATGGAAGAACTGCCAGAGCCAGGGGAGACTCCATAATCGTGGAGACCTTCAGGTTCGTGGCCTACACCACAGCAGACCCTGAGCTCACCCGCGTGGAGGTCTACTTCTCCAGGCCGCTCACTTTCCCCAGCAGGGCCGACGGAGCAATTGCCGGAATGTGTGACCTTGTTTCTGTTGTTATGCACTGGGATCTCTCCGAATTCGGTAGTATCCAGGTGGATGAGCGAGAGGTCGATCTCCTCGATGAGCCCACATGGGATTTCCTCATGAACAAGTTCGGTGAGGCAGACTCGCTGGTAATCTAGTAACGCCCCGTTTTCTGGAACCTTTAAAGACAGATGGGCTATATAGGCCGTATCCGAGCATATCGGTAAGATATACCTGGTGGAGTCTGATACGCTGAGGGAGGAAGAGATGCCCGCACCTTTTGAGAAAATTGATGAGCTTAGCGCCAGTTCTGATAACCAGTACACACTTGCGCTGGCAATATCAATACGCGTCAGGAAGCTTCGCTCCGGAGCTCCGCCGCTGATCGAGAACGCCAATCCCAAGCACCGACCGTTCGAGACTGCGATGAAGGAGATCGGTGAGGGGAAGATCCTCTACAGAGCCGAGGAACCGTTGCCGAAAAATACCCGAAAGAACTGACTCTCCGTAATCATGATATGTCTGAACATTGAATCTGCTGCTATCATGCAGCTGATATCGAAGGGATGAGACCCATATGAGGATAGTGATAGCTGCTGCCACCATAATGCTGCTCGTGTTTGCGATTAGTGGCTGCGGAGCACAGGGTAGAGTGAATGTCGGCACTGACGATGCCGATACATCACAGGTACTGGCAACGGTAGGTGACCTGAACATCACAGAGCAGATGGTCTCTGTGGAGCTCGAGCAGATACCTCCATACCAGAGAGCTGCCTTTGAAACACCAGAGGGACGCAGGGTTCTTATCGATCATCTTGTTGAGCAGGAGCTTCTCCTGGCAGCAGCATCTGATCTAGGTCTCGATGAGGATTCCTTCGTCGTCGCCCAGGTCGATATCGCAATGGCACAGGTTGAGAACGCCAGGAAATGGGCACTTATACAGGTGTTTTACCAGCAGCAGGTCGTTGAGAGCGTTATCGTCCCGGAGGAAGATATCCTGGAGTACTACCAGGAGCATGCTGACGATATCTACCACCAGGAAGAGCAGATCAAGCTCTCTCACATAATGGTCACTGCACCTGAAGACACCTCCATTGTAGCTGCTGCTCTCGCAGAGGGTACACCTTTCGGCGAGGCTGCCTCTTCCCTTTCCACTCACATGACTTCTGCAGCGGAGGACGGCAATCTCGGCTGGGTGACAGTGAACTCCCCCATGCCCTACCTCGGCAGTCAGCCCGAACTGTCTGCAATACTCTTCGATACTCCCCTGAATGAGGTTGTCGGACCTTACGAGACTGAACTTGGATACCATTTCTTCCTGATCACTGACGCACAGGAGGAAGGCACGAAGCCCCTCGAAGACGTCAGAGATTCCATCGACGACATCCTCAAACCGGCTCTCGTCAACTCATACCTCCAGGACGAACTCCTGCCGCAGCTGATGGTTGATTATGGTGTTACCGTCAATGAGCAGGCTTTCCTGCCTGCAGAAGACATCCCGGCGGATTCTCTCCTCCAGTCGGCCCAGAATCTCATGGAGACAAATCCTGAAGGTGCAGTACGTTACTTCAATCTGTTCCTCGATCGCTTCCCTGACCACGAGAGAGCCCATCAGGCCCAGTTCCTCATCGGCTTCACGCTCTCCGAGCAGTTGGGCGATTACGAGGGTGCCGGCAGGGCTTTCCGGGCGGTTATCGAGAACTATCCTGAGTCGGATTTTGCAGACGATGCCGCCTGGATGATCGAGAACATGGGTGTTCCGCCTGAGGATATCATATTCGAGGAGATCCAGACAGACTCGACTGTCTAGGTCCAAAATCTCGCATAGTTGTGACCCGGGGGAGCCTCTCCCCCGGGTTTCGCGCTCAAAGGATGCTAGACTTGCACATCAGTCAGGGGCATATTCGTCGAGTAAAGTGCTAAATGCATATCAACAGCCAGCCGTCGGAGGTCATCCTTGACTCTACGCAGATTCCTGCCTCCTGCCTCTGCCTTTCTTTTGTTGCTTCTCCTCATCGCATCATGCGGACCGGTAGCCGACGATGAATCAGCAGAGGGATTGAGTATCAGGGCGGGTAATGCCCTTGAATCGGGCAGAGCCGCAGAGGCGATGGAGATATACTCGACCGCACTGGAGAAGTACCCTGCAGATATAATGGTCCCTGAGTGGCACCTCGGCAGAGGGAAAGCACTCCTGCAAATGGGTCGGATCGAGGAGGCTCTTGCGGATGCTACCGAGGCCGAGAGCATGGCTTTGGATTCCCATACCAGAACAGCTGCTATGCTGCTCACGGGAATGGCCAGAATAGCGGGTGGCTCGACATGGAGCGGTGTAGAAATGCTCAGACGCCTCGACACTGCTCAACTGGACAGAAGTGAATCCGATCTCGCTATCGAGGTCATCCGGGCTGCGCTGGGTGCAATTGAATGGAATAGCCTGATTGGGGAGCCGGCTTCCGGATGGACTCAGCTTTTCTTCCTTCTCGAGATAGAAGCCAGATATGCCCGTCAGGGGGACCATGAAAGAGCCGCACTGACCGGGATGGAAATAGACCGGCTCTTCCCTGATGCACATGACAGGTATGGAAGACCTGATTACGGAAGTCCCGAAGAGGGCGCATTCGTAGCCCTGCTCCTGCCTTTCACCGGCAGCGGCTCGGAATATGCCGAGCCTGTATCCTTCGGTGTGGAACTTGCGTTCGGTATGTCTCAGGGTCTCTTTCGGTCGGTTCCCGATCTCGTGACCTTTGACTTCTCTGGTGACAGCTCTCTCCTCCGCGAGACTGTGGGCATCCTTGGAGCGAATCCCAGATGCCTGGCGATCATCGGCCCCCTTACCAGTGTAAACGTTGCCGTAGCGGCAGGACCCGCGGCAGACTCCTCGATACCGCTTCTCTCTCCGACTGCGACCTCTATCTCTCTTGACGACTACGGAGACTATGTTCACAGACTCGTCGTATCACATGGTGATGAGGCCGCTGCTGTAGCGGAATACGCAGTGAGAAAAGCCGGCAGATACAGGCTTGCTGTGATCCATGAATTCACTTCAGAATCGGTGGCCGCCGCAGAGCAGTTCAGTGCTGTCGTCGAAGAGCTTGGTGCTTCGATCGTCGGCACAGAGGGATATGAGACCGGCTCCACTGATTTCAGAGATCAGATCAGCGCCATCAGATATCTTAATCCGGACGGCATATTCCTCCCTGTCGCCGCCTGGGATGCAATACAGCTTGCGCCCCAGCTGCGATTCTACCGCATCGAGGCGGATCTGTTCGGCACATCCGGATGGGATGATGAGATACTGGTAATGCAGGGAGGTGAATACGTTGAGGGAGCGGTCTTCCCAGTCTCATTCGGATCCTCCTCTATCAATCCGGAAACAGCTCGTTTCACTTACTTCTATGAAAGGGAGTACGAGTCAGCTCCATCCATGCTGGCCGCTCAGGGCTACGATGCCGCGAGGATAATCCTGGAGGCATGGGAGGGTGGTATCCCATCCAGGGCATCGCTGGAGCGGCATCTCGAAGGACTGGGGGTCTATTTTGGCGCTACCGGCATCTGCACGATCGGTCTGGAGAGCATACCTCGCTCTTCCTTCCCCCTGGTCACAGTCAGTGATGGCGAGATAATCAGCATTGAGTAAATCGTGGGGTGTGGATATTGGAGGAACCACCACAGTAGTGGGTCTGCTGGAGGATTCCCTGTTCACAACCAGGGCAGTCCTGCCAACAAACCCGAATGAACCTCCTGAGATGCTTCTGCAGCGGATAATGGACGTCATCCGCGCTAATGGGAGCCGTCCGGACAGCATCGGGATCGGTGCTGCAGGCTTCGTCGACAGGCACGCCGGAGTCCTCCGCAGATCACCGAACCTTCCTCTGATGAACGGATTCCCATTGAGGGAGATCCTCGGACGTATGGCGGAGTGTATTGTCATTATGGAGAACGACTGTAATGCATTTGCCATCGGCGCGCTGCATACGGGAGAGATCCCCCAGCACGGTATCCATCTCGTCGTCACTCTGGGGACCGGAATTGGCGGAAGCATCATCAGCGACGGGAACATCATTTATGGAGAGGGTGCTGCCGGTGAGTTCGGACACATGACAGTCAAGGCGGATGGGATTGAGTGTCCCTGCGGGAACCGCGGCTGCTGGGAGTGCTACGCTTCTGCCCGCTCTCTGCAGAGATACTTCGGATCGAGCGGGAACGGCAAGATAATGGAACCGAAACTCCTGGCTGAGTCGGCTCGCGAAGGGGACAGGAAAGCTATTGCAGCCTTCCGGCAATTCGGTGAGTGGGTCGGCATTGGTCTCTCGAATCTCGCCTGGTGCTTCAATCCTTCCAGTATCCTTCTCGGAGGCGGACTCTCCGGGACTTTTGATCTCTTCAGCAGGACGGCGGAGGTCGAGTACTCCGACAGGTGCCACTCCCCATGGAGGGTGCGTGTCCTACCGCTCTGCTCCGAGGCTGGGGCGCACGGTGCGGCAGTGGCGGGGGCGGGAGCGCAGGGATGATCCCCCTCATCCTCACTGCCCTTCTTATGGTGGGCGACGGAGGAGATGATCAGAGCAGGGTCACCAATGACTCGACCGAAGCAGCATCAATAGAAACCATAGTCTATTCGGCTGATTCCCTGATATTCGATCCGGAGAGCGGAGATCTCCTGCTCATCGGGCAGGCCAGGCTCGACTATCGCGATATGACACTCCATTCGGATACCGTCCGCTACAGCTCTGATCTGGAAACGATCACGGCCAGCGGAGAATCTGAGCTCTTCGATAGAGGCGAGTCCATCACTGGTACTGGGATGGTATACAGCCTCACATCAAGAAAGGGCAGGATCACAGGGGCGGATTCCAGATATGAGTTCGGTTTCTATCACGGGGAGTCGATTACCCGGATAGGCCGGAACGAGTTCAACATTGTAAACGCCACATTCACCACATGCGAAGATGACACTCTGCATTACTACTTCTTCAGCCCCGAGATGAAGGTATTCCCCGATGACAAAGTCGTAGCAAGATCTGTCTATCTTTATGTGGAAGAGACACCCGTACTCTATTTCCCCTTCTGGATATTCCCGATCAGGAGAGGAAGAACCTCAGGCTTCACGATGCCCAAGTTCGGGCAGACAAGTCGCGATGGAAGGTTCCTGAGGGATCTGGGTTACTACTTCGTGTTCTCTGACTATGCCGACCTCTACATCCGCGGGGACATCATGGAGAAAACCAGATTCGTTATCGGCACGAGAGAGCGGCACAGAGTCAGATACCTCTTCAACGGCACCGTAAATGCCGAATGGAGAAGGGAATTCGAGAACCACAGGGACAGATGGATGGTCTTCGCACAGCATCTTCATGATTTTCCGGATGGGACATCCGTCAGGCTCCAGGGTGAATTTCTCAGTGACAAATCCTACCTGGAGGAGACCCAGCAGACACCGACTGACAGGATGCTGGGGGAAGCCAGGTCCTGGATCAGTATCAGCAGGTATTTTGGCAGGCTTAGTTTCCAGGGAACGATGGACAGGACAAATTACCTTTCCATCGACCCGGATACGATACCGAACGAAACGGAATGGATTCAGGAACTTCCTGACATCAGGCTCTCCCTGGCCTCTGCCCCGCTCTTCGGCACACCGTCGGACCCGGCAATGATTAGACCCTGGCATTCAGTATACTGGAACGCCGGAGCCCATTATCTCTCCAGGGATCAGCTCTCAGAGGATTCAAGGGCAACGAATTCGGCTCTGAAGGTCACTTCTTCACTTACCGGCTCCAGCAGGCTCTGGGGCTGGCTCTCCTTCTCCCCGGCAATTAATGGTGTCGGTACGATATATGACAGGGACAGACAAGGAGACCGTCTGCCATGGTGGCTACATGGTTCCGCATCTCTCTCTCTCTCCACGGATATCTATGGAATATTCACAACAGGTCTCTTCGGTCTCGATGCCCTGAGACACACGATAACGCCCACAGCCTCAGTCAGCTGGGCACCGGAGACTTACCTTGATGAGACCGGAGTGGTCGAATCTGATTCCGCCCTCGAAAGGTACTACAGCTTCTCCGATTTCAGTATTCCCTCTGCAAGGAGCCTCCTCAGTCTCGGTCTGAGGAACAGGCTCGAGGGGAAATCTGAAGAGGATGGCGATGTCGATCGATTCGAGATCGCTTCCCTCACACTTGCCACCTCGGTCGACCTGGAGGCAACAGAGGAGCCCTTTACACCTCTTACCGCCTCCCTGGAACTCTCTCCACTCCAGGCTCTCAGGATCACCGGCAGTGGGTCCTGGGACATGTACGGTGATGGCCTGCAGAACCTGTCGGTCTCATCGAGTCTAAGACTGGCAGGCTACGACAGAACACTCCTGCCGGATTCAGGTGTTACCGATCTTGGGCTGCCACTGAGGATGAACCTCTCTCACTACTACCGGCTGGGTCTGGATGATTCTCCAGATATCAGTAAGTTCCGGCTCTCCGCCGGTCTGGACATCACACCGGGATGGTCCATCGAATACAGCGCCTACTACGATGCTCTTGATGAGAGCTTCATCAACCAGAGTTATACTCTCCGAAGGGACCTCCACTGCTGGGAGGCCGTGTTCGTGCGTCATATCTCTGATGTGGACAGCGGATTCTATTTCAGGATCAGTATAACTGATCTCCCTGATATCAAGCTCGAACAGCATGTCAGTAACTTCTGATATACTGTGTTCATATATTATAAATTCGTCCTATGATGGCAAATTAAACTGATATATCACCTCACATCAGTCATCCAAGCCCCATATAGCCGCGTTTATCTCAGACCAGCCTCTGCTGCACAGGGGTTGACATCCACTTTCTTCCCTTCTAGCTTTACCTCAACACATTGGAGAGGGGGTGAACAAGTGACTAAAAAAGATCTGATCGCGCAGGTAGCAGCGAACGCGGATATCTCCAAGAAGCAGGCCGGCATCGCTGTCGATGCTTTCCTCGATGGTATCAAGGGCTCGCTCAAGAAGGGTGACAAAGTCAGCCTTGTCGGTTTCGGAACATTCTCAGTGAAGAACCGTAAGCAGCGGGAGGGTATTAATCCCGCCACCAAGCAGAAGATGACCTACCCCGCAAGGAAGGTCCCGCACTTCAAAGCCGGAAAAGGCCTGAAGGATTCCGTTTAGTTCCAGGATTTACGGGCGGGACCCGAGGGTCCCGCCTCCCATCCCTCCGCAGGTAAGAGACATATGCCTCTCGACCTATCCGTGATCATAACCACGTACAATAGCGCTCAGGTTCTACCTGACCTGCTCACTTCCCTGGCTCGCCTTTCTGAGGATGACTCAGCTTCGGAGGTGATAGTAGTGGATAATGCTTCCGCTGACGAGACTCTACGCATTGCGGAAAGCTTCCCGCACACAAGGATCATTCGCTCCAGTGTCAATTCAGGACTGGCAACCGCCAACAACATGGGTGCGGATGCAGCAGGAGGATCCAGCCTTCTCTTTCTTAATCCGGATACTGTAGTGCTTCCAGGTTCACTCTCCACTCTCATGGAATTTGAATCAGCACATTCCAGGGCAGGATTACTCGGACCCTCGATGATCGGCTCTACAGGTGAACTCCAGTCCACGGCAAGGACTTTCCCATCTATCGCTGACATTGCCCTCAGAAGAACTTCACTCGGACAGACCGACTGGGGTTCCAGGCGTCTGAAGAGGCATCTCTTCCCTGTTGACGATGCAGCTCCAGCGACGGTCGACTGGCTTGTCGGGGCGGCAATGTGGCTGACCGCCAGTGGAAGGGAGCGCATCGGCCTTATGTCAGACAGATACTTCCTCTACTTCGAGGATGTTGAGTGGTGCTGGCGTGCTCATGATGCCGGTATGGAGGTCTGGTATGTCCCCGCATCCCGGATGCGTCACGTCTGCAGCAGGGAAAGCGCCGAAAGCGCCGGGAACGCTCTCTGGCATCATCTCAGGAGCATGGTTAGATTTTTCACTGAACATCCATCATCGATATTCTGATACCTGGACTGCATGAGAGGCAGATAACCAGATGAGACGTGGTTCTTTGCGAGCTGTCATACTGCCGATGGGCGACCTGCTGCTGGTAGTCTTCGTCTTCCTCCTGGGGTACTGGCTGCGTCATTTCGCTCTTGCCGGTACTCTGGACTCCCTCTTCGGAATGCCCGATGATTTCAGGCTCAATGTCTTGCACTACATCATCTCAGGCACGGTTATGGGACTTATAGAGATCGTGATGCTCCAGGCTTTCGGTGTCTATCGCAGAGAGTATGGGCTTGCCCAGATAGAGGAACTTGCCTGGATACTCCGCTCCTCATTCATGGCCGTTGTAATAACCTTCGCATTCACTTTTGCCACACGGCAGCTCCTGTTCTCGCGATTTGTACTGCTCTTTGCATTCCCTGCAGCTTCAATTGCAGTCGCTCTCTGGCACTACCTTTTTCATAGAATGGCCAGGACGTCAGCACTGAAGAAAGGAAGAGGCATCCGGGTTGCAGTATTCGGTGAGTGTCCGGAAGCTGAGGAGCTGGAGATCTTCATGGCATCGAGGGCGCTGGTCCCATACGAGGTTGTCGGCCGGATCGGCAGGCCTCCCATGGACAGGGACGATGAGGAGAATATCTCTGATGCTGCACTTCGGTGGATGAAGGAACGGAATGTAACGGAACTGGTCATCGCTGATCCTGGTCTCTCCAGAGAAGAGACCGCTTCTCTCGTCTACATGTGCGAGCATGAAGGATATTCCTACAAACTCGTCGCTGACATCTTCGATCTTGTCAGCATGACCACCAGAATCGTCCACATGGGTGGAACAACGATGGTTGAATCCGTTCCGCCTCCCCTCAGCGGTACACGAAGGCTCCTGAAAAGAGCAATGGACCTTATGATCACCATACCCGTTGTGATACTTCTTCTTCCCCTCTGGATGGTAGTCTCTCTCGCTATCCTGCTCGACGGTGGCAGGCCGGTTCTCTTCCGACAGACTCGCCTTGGCAGAGGCAACAGGTTCTTCCGCATGCTTAAATTCCGCTCAATGCGGCAGGGCGCCGACAAGGAAAAGACCGAACTGAAAGACGTCAACGAAGCCGCTGGTCCCCTTTTCAAGATGCGCCGTGACCCGAGAGTAACCGGGATAGGACGCTTCATTCGAAAATGGAGCATCGACGAACTGCCCCAGCTCTTCAATGTGATAACCGGCTCAATGAGCCTGGTCGGTCCCCGACCTCCCCTGCCCGAAGAGGTCGAAAGCTATACGGAGAGGCAGTTGAAGAGGCTCCAGACCATCCCGGGAATGACCGGCGTCTGGCAGATCTCAGGACGCAGCAGTCTGAGCTTCAGGGAAATGATCAAACTCGACCTGTATTACGTTGACAACTGGTCGATCTGGATAGACCTCTCGATCATGATACTGACGCTTCCCGCTGTGCTCACTCGAAAGGGTGCCTACTAAGGAATGCATCATTCTTCAAGGGTCTTCTGGGTTCTGTTCTGCCTTGCAGCAGTATTTCTTATCCTCATGGCCCAGCAGTCAGCCGGATGCAATCCTGCCAGCCGTCTTGCCACCATCGAATCCCTTGCTCACAGGGGAACATTCTGTATCGATGGCTCCCCCTTCCTTGAGCTTACATCTGACAAGGTCATGCTCAATGGCAGCTTCTACTCATCGAAACCACCGGTGCTGCCGGTTCTGGCTGCAGGCCCCTATATCATCTTCTCGAAGCTTACGGGTATCTCATTCGCGACGCATATCGAGTGGGCGGTCTTCTTCGTCAGCCTCCTGACTGGAGCTGTTCCATACCTTCTTCTCTTCTGGGTCTTCTACCTCTTCCTGAAGCGATGGACCGACTCCGACTGGAAGATCTCAGCCGGACTCCTGGTCTTCACGCTGAATTTCATCGGTCTCGGATACTCAACCGGCATCAACAATCATGTACCTGCTGCTGCAGCTCTATTCAGCTCCTTCTATCTGGCATTCAGGATAAGGGTCGAAGGAGAGGATGGATGGGCTTTCTGGGCGGCTTCGGGGTTCCTGGCAGCACTGGCGGCCACCCTCGAGCTTTGGGCCGCGTTCTTCTGCCTGGCTATCTTCGTCTATCTGGCCTCGACAGGACGCCGCGGCGCATGGAGGATATTCCTTCCTGCTGCAGTTCCGCCGATCGCGCTCCACTTCTTTCTGACATGGCTCTCCAGCGGCTCTCTTCTTCCGGTCTATCTAAGACCGGAGCTTTATCAATACTCCGGCTCATACTGGAGAGAACCTGTTGGAATGGATGCTCTTTATCAGCCGAAGCATATTTACTTCTTCCACCTGATCCTGGGCCACCATGGTCTCTTATCAATGACACCGGTCTTCCTGCTCGGCGGTTGGAGCATGATCTCAGCGGTATTCAGAAAGTCCCGCAGACGGCCCGAGGCTCTTACAGTGCTTCTACCTCTTCTTGCATCACTCATCTTCCTTGGGATCCGTACGCGGAACTACGGTGGTGTCTGCGCCGGATTGAGGTGGATGATAGTAGCGATGCCCATGCTGTTCCTGTTTTCCGTAAAC
>Ga0190293_1000152_pt1 | contig 24124 bp, 24 predicted proteins | sample 48693001_MG_FD_161671 | JGI IMG/M metagenome (GOLD analysis project Ga0190293, IMG submission 161671) | Hydrothermal vent microbial mat bacterial communities from Southern Trench, Guaymas Basin, Mexico - 4869-30-0-1_MG | ecosystem: Environmental > Aquatic > Marine > Hydrothermal vents >...
CTCCGATTCACCGGCCACTCTTTGCTGGGTCGAGGCGATGGATGGCGGGGATGCAGACTCGGATGCCGGGCTGAGAGACAGGGTACTGCTCCTCGAATCACCCTTTGATACTGAACCGAGGATCCTGATCGAGCTTGAGAACAGATTCTCAGACATTATCTGGGGGAACGACAGCCTTGCGATCATATCCGAATGGTGGTGGCCCACAAGGAACATCCGCTCGTGGAGGATCCGGCCGGGTCAACCCTCCGCAGAAACAGAGCTCCTGATCGATCGATCGTGGGAGGATATCTACGGAGATCCCGGAGAGCCGCTCACCAGGCGCAATTCTGCAGGGCGGAGCATTCTGTACACTTCGCCTGACGGGGGCTCCATATTCCTGAAGGGCGACGGCTCCTCACCTGAGGGCGATATGCCCTTCCTCGACAGACTCGATCTCTCCACTCTGGAGACCGAACGTCTATTCCGATCAACTCCTCCTTTCTATGAGAAACCTGTGATGTTCGCCGATACCACCGGCACTCTTCTCTTGATAAGAAGGGAATCGATAACTGATTATCCGGACTATTTCGTGCTCGACCTTGCTTCTGGCGATGAAACAAGAGTCACTGACTGGCCTCATCCTACCCCGCAGCTCTCCGATATCAGCAAGGAGCTGATAACCTACGAGAGGGAGGATGGTATCACTCTTTCCGCCACTCTCTACCTGCCCACCGGATTCGAAGAGGGAGATGATCCCCTGCCGATGGTCATGTGGGCCTACCCGCAGGAGTTCGTATCAAGCTCAGCTGCTGGGCAGGTATCAGGCTCGCCGTACGAATTCGACTATATCGGCTGGTGGTCGCCGCTCATCTGGCTGACACAGGGCTATGCGGTCCTCGATGATCCGGCAATGCCGATCGTGGCAACTGGGGACGGTCAGCCGAACGACACCTTCATCGAACAGCTTGTATCAAGTGCCGAAGCGGCAGTGGAGGAGGTTGTTCGCAGGGGTGTTGCCGATCCCGAAAGGATCGCCATCGGTGGACACTCCTATGGAGCCTTCATGACTGCGAACCTCCTGGCGCATACAGACCTCTTTGCCGCCGGACTCGCCAGGACCGGTGCGTACAACAGGACTCTCACTCCTTTCGGCTTCCAGTCCGAGGACAGGTCGCTGTGGGAGGCTCCGGAGGTCTATATAGAGATGTCCCCCTTCATGAATGCAGATGGCGTGAACGAACCCATTCTGCTCATTCATGGTGATTCGGACTCCAATTCCGGTACATTCCCGATGCAGAGTGAGCGCTTCTTCGCCGCTATCAGGGGACTGGGAGGGGTTGCCAGACTGGTAATGCTGCCGCTTGAGGACCACAGCTACAGAGCCAGGGAATCGATTCTGCATGTTGTATGGGAGACGCAGGAGTGGCTGGATCTCTATGTCGGGGGAACAGTGAACCCCTGATGGACATCTGTGCCTATCACGGTCGGGTGTTGCTGTTCATATATTCATGATAGGATAAATATGGTATTCAGGTATGCGGGTAAGCCATAGAGACAGAGAGGGTATATTGAAGAGCAGGAACAGGGGCAGACGAGTGGTCATCTCGGCTTCCGAACGCGTAAGCCAGCTTCCTCCATATCTATTTGCAGAGATCGACCGGCAGAAGATCCAGGCTCTCAAACGCGGCATGGAACTGATAGATTTCGGCATCGGTGATCCCGACCTTTCAACTCCTGAGAGGGTTGTAGAGGCTGCGCGGGAGGCTGTCTGCGACCCGGCCAATTACCGCTACCCGGTTGGTGCAGGCAGTGCGTCTTTCATCGAGGCCGTCTCCGGATGGATGGAAAACCAGTTCGGAGTAAGTACCGGAGGAGACATTTCGGTGGCTGCCCTCATCGGGAGTAAAGAAGGTCTTGCGCATGTTCCGCTCTTTTTCTGCAATCCCGGAGATATCGTGCTTGTTCCCAATCCCGGCTACCCTGTTTACAGGGCATCAGCAATCCTCGCTGATGCGGTTCCCGTCGACCTCCCATTGCTCGAGGGCGCTGGATTTCTGCCTGAGTTTGATGCCATCGACAGATCTGTGCTCGACAGGGCGAGAATGGTCTTTCTCAATTACCCGAACAATCCGACCGGCGCAGTGCTAACACGCTCCCGGATGGAGGAGATCGTTGCCTGGGCCAGAAGAGAGGACGTCCTGATAGTCAGTGACAACTCATACAGCCACATCAGGTTTGACGGTGAGCCGCCCACTTCCTTCCTGCAGATCCCGGGTGCTTCCGCTGTCTGCCTTGAATTCCACAGCCTATCGAAGACCTTCAATATGACAGGATGGAGGATCGGCTTCGTCGCCGGCGGCTCCAGACTGGTTAAGACTTTCATGAGCGCCAAGGAGAATATCGATTCCGGCATTTTCACGGCCATTCAGAAGGCAGGGGAAACCGCCCTTTCACAATTTGATCCCGAGTACCTGGATATTTACAGAAAGAGGCGGGAAGCTCTTCTAGAAGGACTGGCCAAACTCGACTGGGATGTCTGCGATGCCCAGGGCACGTTCTATATATGGGTCAGGCTTCCGAAGGGGACCGACTCGATGAAATTTGCCAGAAAACTGATCACACATGCCGGGATAGTAGTTACTCCGGGAAGCGGTTTTGGAACGTTCGGTGAAGGTTACATCCGCTTCGCACTGACGATACCGGTTTCCTCGATTCAGAAGGCCATTGGCCGTCTCGAACAGAGAGAGCTTTTCGGTCACCGCATCAAGTCGTGGTTGAAGAAGACCGCCGAATGAGGCGGAAAGGCAGACTTGACCTCCGCGGTGTGGTGCTGCGTCTGAGACTTGGTGCAGGACCGGAAGAAGTGATCACAGAGAGAGACGTTCCAGTTGATGTGAGCTGGGCGGGTCTTCATTCAGAGGGGGAACCCGTCGATTACGATATTATCTGTGGAGTGTTATCCCGCTTTCAGGGCACTTCCTACCGTTACATCGAAGACCTTGCTTCGGATATTCTCAGTTCTGTATTGGATGAAATGCCCGAGGGTTTCTGGAGGATCAGCATACGCAAGCCCCATCCCCCGTCCCTTCTGCCTATGGAGAGCGCATCCTATACGTTGGAGGGAGGTATAGACGCCTGACATCGCCATCGGGCTCGGTAGCAACTCCGGAGAAAGACTGGAGAATCTCGGCAGGGCGCTCCAGGCGTTGTCGCGTCTCGGGCCTGTGCTTTCTTTGCAGGTTTCAGATGTATGGGAGACCCCGCCATGGGGGGATGTCGAAGGGGGTAGTTTCCTGAACTGTGCTGCATCCATCGATTGGGAGGGCTCCATCTGGGATTTTGCAGGGGTCTGTAGAACACTCGAACTCGAACTCGGCTCCACTGTCGAGAAGCATGGTCGTGCAAGAGTTATCGATATTGACATCCTCTGTGCGGAGGAGACGGTCATCGAGACTTCCCAGCTTATCGTTCCGCATCCAAGAATGCACCTGAGACGGTTTGTGCTTCAGCCTCTCTCTGAGGTTTGGAGAGGTCAGATACCGGGTTTGGACCGCACTCCGAAGGAACTTCTGCATTCGTGTACAGATCAGTCTTTGATCATCCGCTTCACGACCTTTGCCGAGGATGCCTTTTCCGGAGGTGAATTCTGATGCCCGATCTTCGGTATGTCGTGATCGAGGGACCTATCGGGGTTGGCAAGACGACTCTCTCCAGGCAGCTGGCAGAGCATTGGTCCGCGAACCTCCTGCTTGAGGAGGTTGAGGAGAACCCATTCCTCTCCAGGTTCTATAAGGACAGAGCAGCCTGGGCTTTCCAGACCCAGATATTCTTCATGCTCGGCAGGTACCGGCAGCAGATGCAGCTCTCCCAGCTGGACCTCTTCAGTGAGAGGATTGTTGCAGACTACATGTTCGCCAAGGACAGGATATTCGCCTCTGTCAATCTCTCTGATGATGAATTCATCCTCTACAGCAGGCTGAGCGGCATCCTCGGTGAGGATATACCTCAGCCCGACCTTGTGATATATCTTCAGGCATCCTCTGATGCTCTGCAGCGGAGGATATCCGGGCGAGGAAGGCATTTCGAGAACGATATAAGCCGCTCGTACCTTTCGAAACTGACGGATGCCTACAACGACTACTTCTTCAGGGCAAGAATGCATCCGACTCTGGTGGTCAATACGGACCACGCCGATTTCAGGCGCAGGGGGCGGGATTTTATGGGGTTGCTGGAGGCTGTTGAGAACCATACCGGCGGAGTCCAGACATATGTACCGAGATTCGGGGTGAAAGGGTGAGCGGTGTCGTCGTCCTGAAGACCGCGGAAGCGGTCGAGAGAACGGTTGCATCCTGGCGCTCAAGGGGGCATTCGATCTCACTTGTGCCAACCATGGGGGCTCTCCATGAAGGACATCTAAGTCTTGTCTCGATCGCCAGGAAGAGGTCGAAGCGGGTAATTGTCTCTATTTTCGTTAATCCTGCGCAGTTCGGTCCGGATGAGGACTTCTCCGAGTATCCCAGGACTTTCGAGGAGGACAGGGAGAAACTGTCCAGGGCCGGAGCCCATGCGATATTCCTCCCGGATGAGCATATGATCTACCCGATGGGTTTCTCCACCAGCGTTCTCGTCTCGGGTCTCACTGAATCCCTCTGCGGCAGGTTCAGACCAGGTCATTTCAACGGAGTTACTACCGTGTGTGCAGTCCTTTTCGGAATTGTCAGACCTGATATCGCTGTCTTCGGAAGGAAGGACGCTCAGCAGCTGACAGTCATTCGGAGGATGGTTAGAGACCTCCATATGCGAGTTCAGGTGGTCTCCGGCCCTGTTGTCAGGGAGCCGGACGGTCTGGCGATGAGCTCCCGAAACAGGTATCTTCGAACGGAGGAGCGCAGGCAGTCAACCGCCCTCTACAGAGGTCTTTGCAAAGCTGCAGAGCTTGTCTCTGACGGGGAGCGGAACGCTGATCGGATCGTTGGCAGAGCCATGGAGATAATAGATTCATCACCACTCGTGATGGTGCAGTACATTGAACTTGTAGATCCCTTCAGCCTCAAGCCTCTCTTGAGGATGAAGAGGAAGGGACTGCTAGCCGTCGCCGCCAGTGTCGGAGAGACCAGACTTATAGACAACATCATGCTGGGGCCGGAAGGCGCCATAGAGGAGGAATGACCCTTGTATAGGTGCTTTCTCGCTGCGAAGCTGCACAGGATGGTCGTAACCGGTGCCGACCTCGATTATGTCGGCTCGATCACCATAGACAGAAACATACTTGACATCTCCGGCATCAGCCCAGGGGAGAAGGTTCTTGTGGCGGACCTCGCCAGCGGCTCCAGATTCGAGACGTATGTGCTCGAAGGGGAGCGCGGAAGCGGGACCATATGTGTGAACGGAGCTGCCGCAAGGCTTGTCTCGCAGGGAGACAGGGTCATCGTTCTTCAGTTCGTATGGGTCGAGACCGGCGAGGAGCCACCTGTCCCCAGGATTGTAATGGCTGACGACCGGAACCTGGAACCCCACCTCCTTTCAACATGAGCACATGCGTCATCCTTGCCGCCGGTCAGGGCAAGAGGATGAGATCCCCTCTTCCCAAGGTTGCGCATTCAGTTCTCGGTGTGCCAATGGTCATAAGAGTGGTGAGAGAGGCTCTTGCAGCCGGACTCTCTGATCCCGTCGTCGTGGTAGGCTTCGGCAGAGAGCGCGTCATTCCACTGCTCGAGGAGGAGGGTGTGCGCTGGGCGGTTCAGGAGGAGCAGCTTGGCACTGCACATGCCGTATCCTGCGGTCTTGGATTGGACCTTGAGGACGGAGTGGTTGTCCTTCTCGGAGATGTTCCCCTTCTGCGAAGTTCGACTATCGCACGTCTTGAGAAGGCCAGGATGGAGAGCAAAGCAGGTATTGCAGTGCTTTCCACCGAACCTCCCGACCCCACCGGCTATGGCAGGATGATCCTGCAGGGTGAGGAACTCGAGGCCATAGTAGAGAACCGGGACGCCACTCCCGAACAGCTTCTCATCAGAGAGATAAACACAGGACTCATGTCCTTCGAAGGCAGCCTGCTTGCCAGGCTTCTGGAGGGTGTGAGACCGGACAACGACCAGGGCGAGTATTACCTGACGGACACCATTGCGCTCGCAAGGGCCGAAGGCATCTCATGTGTTGCTGTTCATGCGGATGACTGGAAGGAAGTCGCAGGGATAAACGACAGGATACAGCTCTCCGCAGCGAACCTTCATCTCAGGAACAGGGTCTGCAATTCACTCCTTGCTGAAGGAGTTGATATCCCTGATCCTTCATCTGTCTGGCTCGAGGATTCAGTCCGTTTCGGCAGGAGAGTCATTATCGGCCGGTGCTGCCGCGTATCAGGCAGCTCCTCTATCGGTGACGGCTGCGTACTCGGAGATGGATGCATCGTATCGGACACTTACGTCCCTGCAGGTACGATCCTGCCCCCATACACGGTTATGGTCGGGGATGCTCAGGAATGAATCATCTGTGGGCTCCCTGGAGGCACTCCTACATCACTGCCGAGGAGAATCCGGATGAATGCGTCCTCTGCACCATCGGCAGAGAATCAGACAGGGACGCTGACAACTTCGTGCTTTACAGGGAGAACGGATTCTATGTTGTTCTCAACAGATATCCCTACATCAACGGTCACCTGATGATCGTTCCTGAGAAGCATGTTCCTGATCTGAGGGCTCTCGGATCTGACGGTCAGATGGCGATGATGAGCCTGATAGCCATGTGTGAGACCGCTCTGGCGGAGGGCTTGGGCTGCATGGGTATGAACGGAGGCTGGAATGTGGGAAACTGCGCCGGCGCCGGGATCCCGGGGCACATCCATATGCACTTGCTCCCCCGATGGTCGGGTGATGTGAATTTCATGACCACGGTAGGCGGGACAAGAGTGATGTCCGCTTCCCTGGAGGACAGCTACAGGAGTCTTCTTCCATACTTTCGCGGTGAGGAGGATGACTGATGGCCGATCCCGGAAGGGGCTTCCCCTGGAGATGGGTGATCGCCTCGCTCGCTCTGGCGATAATCGCTCTGACCCTTTTCGTGCCTCCCCCGGGTCCCACCCGGGAGGAGCCTGATAGAAGTGATACGGCTGGAGCGCCGGACACATCCTCAGCCGGGATGCCTGAGCATGTACCTGCAGTCCTGCCTGATACGGTCAGCATACTGGTTCTGAACGGCACTGAGATGGCAAATCTGGCCAGCAGGACACAGATGGAGCTGATTGCACCGGTTGAGGGGGATACGGTAATCATCATCGCCCCATGGGACCCCTCCAACACTGAGACCAAGCCATATTTGGAGACTGTGATAATATCCCATCTGGCAGACCTCTCCGGAGCGCGAGTTGTCGCCGGGAGGATGGGACTGACTGACGAAAGTATTGTCTGGGAGGTTTCCGCTTCCGGGAACACCTCAGGACCGGACGTCACGGTATGTCTTGGAGGCGACCTGGCGACCCCGGATGACAATTAAATTCTACAGATTGAGAATACGGAGGTTCTGATTGAGCGAACGTATCCTTGAAGCACTCGCCGAAGCCATCCATGAACGACATGGATTCAGGGTGGTCGCCCTGGATATGAGCGCTGTACCGCTCACGATGGAGGCCTTTCTGATCGCCTCGGCAGAGAATCGCATTCAGGCAAAGGCGATAGCCGACCATGTCGAGCGTACCGCCAGGGGACTCGGCTTCCGCAGGCATCATCTTGAGGGATATGAGGACGGCAGCTGGATACTGCTGGACTTCATCGATCTCGTCGTACACATATTCCTTCCATCGACCAGAGAGTACTACGATCTGGAGATGCTATGGAGCGATGTTCCCAGGATCGAATACGATGACGGGGAGGTCCCGCCCGATGAGCGGTCCTACGGTACTCCGGAATGAGATCGCCGGGCGGGTAGCCCGGGCATTCACAGAGGCTTACGGTCAGAGGCTCCCTGAGGGATTCCGTCCTTCCCTCGCGCGGTGTGACAATCTCGAATTCGGTGATCTGACCTGCAGTTCGGCCATGGATCTGGCGCGTCCCCTTAGATGCTCCCCCCGGCAGATCGCCGCCGAAGTCGTCAGCAGGATATCGGGTGATATCCCCGGCATCTCACATGTGAGTGTGGATGGCCCGGGTTTCATCAACATGACCTTCTCTCTCGATCACCTTGTCTCAACAGCCGGGACCCTGGCTGACGGCGGGCTCATGGCTCTGCTTCCCTCTCCCGGCGCGGGCAGAAGGGCTCTGGTCGAGTACGTCAGTTCCAATCCCACAGGTCCCCTTACTGTAGGTCACTGCAGGCAGGCTGTTCTTGGCGAATCGATCTCCAGACTTCTGGAGAGGACCGGCTGGAGCGTCGAGAGGGAATACTATTTCAATGACGCAGGCAGACAGATGGAACTCCTCGGACGCTCACTCCAGGCAAGGTACAGCGAACTCACCGGAGGGACCGGAGGGATCCCCGAGGGGGGGTACAATGGCACTTACATACTCGACTGGGCTGCTTCCCTCATCGATTCTCATGGCCCCGGGCTGACCTGGGAGAAGGACTCCACTCTATTCCTCGAGTACTCAAGAGAAGCCGCCATGGTGATGATCAGAGAGGACCTGAGCCTTCTTGGTATTGAATTCAGCCGATTCTTCCGCGAGAGCGAACTTATACCGGAACCGGTTGAGGAGGCCATAAGACTGCTCGCTGATGTCAGGATCGATGACAGCAGTCTCGTTTACCCCGATCCCGATGGCTCCGGCAAGCTCTGGCTCCGGCTCACGGCTCTCGGCAGACCGGAGGACAGGGTCATTGTCAGGGACACAGGCACCTATACCTACAGAATACCTGACATCGCCTATCACATCGACAAATTCAGGCGCGGATATGACCTTCTGGTTGATATCTTCGGCTCGGATCATATCGATACCAGCAGGGATGTCACTACCGCACTCGGAGCTATCCTCGGGGAGGACGAGGTTGAGCGGAGGCTGAGGGTCGTCATCCATCAGTTCGTCACGCTTGTCAGGTCGGGCGAGAAGGTGAAAATGTCAACCAGAGCCGGCGATTTCATTACCCTGAAGAAGCTCGTCGAGGAGGTTGGTTCAACGGATGTTACGCGGTATCTCTTCCTGACGAGGAGAGCTGAGGCTCATATGGATTTTGACCTTGATCTCGCAAGGGAGCAGTCCACCGAAAACCCTGTCTATTACGTCCAGTACGCGCATGCCCGGATAAGTGGTATTCTCCGCGCGGCTGCGGAGGCGGGGCTGGGAGATCTCCCTGCAGACGCTGATCCCGCAGTCCTGCTGGATGGTGAGTACGAAAGGGAGCTTATGCGTCTGCTGGAGTCAATTCCCAACCGGACCTCAGACGCCGCCGAAGCACTCGAGCCTCACCGGATCACCGAACTGCTGGCTGAACTGGCGACTGGATTTCATCGTTTCTATCAGCATGAAAGGGTAGTCGATCCTTCTCATAGTCTGCTCTCCTCAGCCCGGCTCATGCTCTGCCGCGCATGCAGGAGATGTATCGCCGACCTGCTTGATGTACTCGGTGTGCAGGCACCGGACAGAATGTGATTAAATAAAGTACTTGACCCTGTAATTCGCTAACAGAATAGGAAATCTCATGGCACTTCTTGTGGTAGGCTCAGTAGCTCTTGATACACTCACAACACCTGCGGGGAAGGTGGAGGAGACGCTCGGCGGTTCCGCCATCTACTTCTCTCTAGGCGCCTGCTGCTTCGACACCGTGAGGATAGTCGGTGTCGTCGGACCGGACTATCCCATGTCCGAGAAACGCTTTCTCGCTGAAAGAGGCATCGATGTCAGGGGACTCACTACTGGTCAGGGTCCGACCTTCAGATGGGAAGGGGTCTATGGCCCGGATTTCGGGGACGCCAGGACCATCAGGACAGAACTCGGTGTCTTCGCGAGTTTTCAGCCGAAGCTCCCGGAGAGTTACGTATCCACCGAATGCGTCTTCCTTGCCAATATCGACCCGGCTCTCCAGCTGGATGTGCTTGAGCAGATAAACGATCCAAGGTGGGTCGCGGTGGACACGATGAACCTCTGGATCGATCAGCAGCGCGACAGCGTTCTGAAAGTGTTCAGCAAGGTGAACATCGTCTTCGTGAACGGTTCCGAGGCCAGACAGATATCCAGGAAGAAGAACCTCTTCGATGCAGCCTCCTTCATACTCGACCAGGGGCCGAAGTATGCGGTCATCAAGCTTGGTGCCGCCGGCGCGATGATCTTCGGCGGGGAAAAACCGTTCATCCTTCCGGCTTATCCTCTCGAGAAGGTCGTGGACCCCACAGGTGCAGGGGATACATTCGCTTCCGGAATGCTTGGCTACCTCGCAGGGTCCGACAGCGAACTCGACTTCGAAAGCATGAAGCGTGGACTTGCATACGGATCCGTCAATGCGAGCTATGCCGTAGAGGATTTCGGGGTCGAGCAGCTCCGCACGATGGACAGGAACAGTGTGGACCAGCGACTTGAGTATTATCTCTCCACCAATCAGCTTGAAATGGGGCGTTGATGGGAGATACGACCGACTACCGCAGCAGCGGTGTTTCCATCGAGGAAGGCAACCGCTCCATAGATCTGATGAAGAAGTCAGTACGCAAGACATTCACACCTCGCGTGCTGTCTGATATAGGTCACTTCGGGGGGCTCTTCAGGGCGGATTTTCCGGGCCTTGTAGAGCCTGTTCTGGTTGCCAGCACCGATGGTGTGGGGACTAAACTCAAGGTCGCATCGATGACCGGCAGCTACGGGACGGTTGGCATGGACCTGGTGAACCATTGCGTGAACGATATCCTCGTCCAGGGCGCGGTTCCGCTGTTCTTCATGGATTACATCGCCTGCGGCAGACTGGACGCTTCCATAGCGGCCATGATAGTCGAAGGTCTTGCGGCAGCCTGCAGTGAGAACGGCTGCGCCCTCCTGGGCGGTGAGACCGCGGAGATGCCGGGCTTCTATTCCCCGGGCGATTACGATGTCGCCGGGACCATTGTCGGTGTTGTGGGCCACGATGCCATCATCGACGGTTCGGCCATTAGACCGGGGATGTCCATTATCGGACTCGCATCCAATGGACTGCACACAAATGGATACTCCCTCGCGAGAAAGGTCCTCTTTGAGATGCATGGGATGACGCCGGAGGATGTTCCGGCCGAACTTGGGTGTTCTATCGGCGAGGCCCTGCTCAAGGTCCACAGGAGCTACCTTGCTCAGGTAAGACCACTGCTGGATACGGGGCTTCTCAAAGGTATTGCACACATAACAGGCGGAGGTATCCCTGGAAATCTCTCCCGGATACTCCCTGGGGGCTGCGGTGCCTGTCTGCGAGCCGACTGGGATGTGCCGCCGATCTTCAGTCTGATACAGGACCTTGCAGGTATTGACGGCGCGGAGATGGCGAAAGCCTTCAACATGGGCGCGGGAATGCTGCTGGTGGTTGAGGAGGAGCAGGCGGGGCAGGTTCTCGAACTGCTCAGCGGAACAGGTGAGATAGCTTTCATCGCCGGTGAGATCACATCCAAAGGCTCCATCGCATACGCATGAGCATCAGTCTGATGCCGAAGCAGGGAGAGGGAAACCAATGGTGGAACCTGTTGTACTGATCATCCGCGATGGATGGGGATTGAGTACCCAATCGGCCGGAAATGCCGTAATGGCTGCCGATACACCCAATACCGACAGATTCAAGCGGGAGTATCCCTGGACGATCCTCGATGCCTCAGGGGTTCAGGTTGGCCTGCCTGAAGGCTATCAGGGCTCAAGCGAAGTCGGGCACCTGAATATCGGTGCGGGAAGGATCGTGACGCAGGAGCTTACCCGGATCAATGATGAACTCTGCTCGGGAGATGTGTGGAAAAGCAGCGTCTGGCGTGAGATCATCTCCCGCTGGCAGAGGAACGGAAGCACACTCCACCTCCTCGGACTCCTCCAGGATGAGGGTGTCCATGCCCATATCGATCACCTCCTCAAAATAATAAGCCATTCGCGAAGTGAATACCCCGACGGACGAATAGTCATACATCCCTTTCTTGATGGGCGCGATACCCCCCCAAGAAGCTGCAGCCGGTATCTTGATGAACTGACCGGGGCAATGACCCGGGCGGGTCGCTGTTCGATAGGCACGATCATGGGGCGTTACTACGGGATGGATCGATCCCGGGAGTGGAAGCTCACTGATACTGCTCTTAACTGCATCGTATTCGGCATGGGAAGGCATGCCGCCACCGCGCAGGATGCGGTCAGGGAATCGTATCTGAACGACCTGACGCCCGATGGGGTCGAGATGTTCGATGAGTATATCCCTCCATACTGCATAGGCGGTTTCCAGGGGATTGAGGACGGTGATGTAGTGCTTCATACCAATTACCGTCAGGACAGGGCCATCCAGCTTTCGAGGGCTTTCTCCAATGACGACTATCCCGGAGAGGTTCATGTCACTCCCAATGTGTATTATGCCGGTATGACCCGCTACTACGATGGATTCAGGAATTTTGTCATCCAGCCTATCGACTCCGATGGATCAATGAGCAACATTCTCGGCGAGGTCATCTCAGATGCAGGGCTGAAGCAGCTCCGTATTGCTGAGACCCAGAAATTCCGTCATGTGACCAGTTTCTTCAACGGCAAGTCAACGGTCCCCTTCCCTGGCGAGGACCAGGTGATGATACCCAGCCTTATCGAACCCTCCACATATGCCAGATATCCTGAGATGGAGGCGTTCACCGTAACGGACGAACTGCTTAGGAGGCTTGAGGACAATCCCTACAGCTTCATAGTGGTGAACTATGCCAATGGGGATATGGTCGGTCACACCGGTGATTTCGATGCCGCGAAGAAGGCCATTGAAACCGTGGATGAGTGCCTCGGGATACTGGTGGAGAGGCTGCTCTCGATCAACGCAAAGGTTCTGATCACATCGGACCACGGGAATGCGGACCAGATGCTGGAGGAGTCGACAGGCAAACCTCAGACAAGTCATTCACTTAATCCTGTTGAATTCATCTTCATAGCGGAGAATGCCGGTGAATACAGACTCAGACCCCGGGGAAATCTCTCGGATATCGCCCCGACCGTACTCGAGCTGCTCGGTCTTCCGGTTCCCCCGGAGATGACCGCACTGAGCCTGTTCGAGAATATGAGATCACATGGGAACCGATGATCTGGATAATCAGCGATGAGATCGCATAGGATCATCAGGTTGTCTGTCCACACTCTGAACTGCATTCGTAATACAGCGTCGGATCTCGGTCTATCAGGGCATCATGCTGGCTGAAGGGGCTCTTGTCGCTCTCTCCGGAGGAGTGGACTCTTCTCTCTCCCTGAGCCTGACCTCCGGGCGTTTCCCCGGGCGGACCAGAGCATGCTATCTCGATATGACCGGACGCGGAGCAGAACCTGCCGCCGTCAGCGTCTGTCAGTACCTGGGAATACCTCTGGAGGTCATCTCCGTAGCGGAGGTCTTTACTGAAGAAGTGGTATCAAGATCGGTCAGGATGGTCTCCATCGGACTGACCCCCAACCCATGCGCTCTATGCAACGCGAAGGTCAAACTGGGTATTCTTGCAGACAGGCTCGATAAGCGGGAGTCTCTCGTCACGGGGCACTACGTGATCAGTCCCTCGACAGGGTCAACGATACTCCGGGGTGCAGATCCAACCAAGGACCAGAGCTATTTCCTCTCACTCGTTCCATGGAGTGTACTCGGCAGATGCACTTTCCCTCTGGGTATAATGACGAAGGAGCAGGTCAGGAGAGATGCGGATACACTGGGTCTCCCATGCAGGAGAGGGGAGAGCATGGATCTCTGCTTCGACCTCTCCGATGCCGTACCGGACAGAGAGCCGGGGAGGATCGTCGGTCTGGATGGAACGGATTACGGCTCCCATGAGGGCCTTCATCATTACACGATCGGACAGCGGTCCCGTCTTGCCTCCCTCAGAGAGAGGATGTTCGTTGTAAGCAAGGATGTGAGATCATGCAGACTGATCATCGGCCGCAGGGAGGATCTCCTGAGCGACGGATGTCTCGTCGAGGAGATGAACTGGTTCTCTGGAGATGCCCCGGATCCGGGAGCTCAACTGTTCGCACAGACAAGATATCGGAGAAGGGCTGTCCATGCTTTTGTCGAGGAGACAGATGAAGGCCTGAAAGTGCACTTCAGCGAGCCCGAGGAGGCCGTTGCTCCAGGACAGGTTTGTGCTTTATATCTCAATAATAAAGAACTCCTTGGAGGAGGACTGATATCCTCCGTTCTCAGAAGGGAATCGCAATGACGGCCTCCGGGATCCTGCATGAGATAGAAGAATGGAAAGCCAGACGGAACGCGGTCATACTCGCTCACAGCTATCAGCCTCCTGTCATTCAGGATATGGCCGACTTCGTCGGTGATTCACTGGAACTCAGCAGGGAAGCCGCATCGGCGGATGAGGCGGTCATTCTCTTCTGCGGCGTGAGATTCATGGCGGAGACCGCACACATACTTGCGCCCCGGAAGACCGTACTATTTCCGGAACCCGCAGCCGGATGTCCGCTTGCCGACTGCATTGACGCTCCTTCGCTCAAAACCCTCCAGGAGATGCATCCTGATGCTCTGACGGTGCTGTACGTGAACTCACCGGCGGATGTGAAGGCCGAAAGCTACGCCTGCTGCACATCGGCAAATGCTCTGGAGGTCGTCCGCGGTATCCCGGGGGATGAGGTGATATTCGCCCCTGACAGAAATCTGGGAACATGGGTCTCCCGCCAGACCGACAAGAAGCTTCACATCTGGAACGGAGCGTGCAGGCCTCACTCGCAGGCGGACCTGGACGATCTAAAGAAGATACGGTCTGAATGGCCCGATGCGGTTATACTCGTCCATCCGGAGACACCTCCGCCAATGTGGGACCTTTCAGACGAAGTACTCGGGACCGGGGGGATGATCCGCTTTGTTGACCGCTCGGATGCCCGCAGGTTCATCATCGGCACGGAAGAGGGAATGGTCTATCGTCTCTCTACGCTATTCCCTGACAGGGAATTCAGAGCGGCAGGAAAGATATTCTGCCCCAATATGAAGGTGACCACACCTGAAAAAGTACTGCGGTCGCTCAAGGACATGGGACCAGTCGTCAAGCTCGATGCTGATATCAGAGAAAGAGCATTCGCATCTGTATCCAGAATGACGGAGATAGGTTCATGAACTCACCACTCGTAGCCCTCACACCCAGCTGGTATCCGAATCCTCCAGAGCACCACCAGGTCTTCGGCAGGTGGAGATATGCGTTGAATCAGACATACGCATCTCTCACTGATCGCATCGGGATCGTACAGATAGCACTGCTTCCAACCAGCAGGTATCCCGACAGACTGCTTCAGATGCTTGATCTCCTGATACTCACAGGTGGAGGTGATCCTGATCCGGATCTCTACGGTCAGACGAACACAGGCTGCATCTCGTTCAGCAGGGAGAGACCCCTCTGGGAGATGGACCTCTACAGAAGGGCCAGAGAGCTGCATGTGCCCATCCTCGGTATCTGTCTGGGACTCCAGCTGATAACCGTGGCGGAGGGAGTACCTCTCATCCAGGACCTCCCCAGTGCCACAAGGGAAGTTCTCGACCATCACGGCACTCCCCTGGACCCCAAAGTGCATCCTGTCCGTATTAACACCGGGTCATTTCTCTACAGCGTTCTCGGAGATGAAGCGGTTGTCAGCAGTTTCCACCATCAGGCTGCAGTATCCGTACCACCGGGCTATCATCTTACAGCCAGCTCTTCCGATGGGGTCATCGAGGCTATCGAGTCAGACGATGGAGAGGTAGTCGCGGTCCAGTGGCATCCTGAACGAGATTTCACTGGTCCGATTCTAATCGATGCACTTCTGGCGCAGTCGGTCCGGGATGAGGACATTTAGCAGTGCTTTACTTCTCTTCACCCGTGGGGATGGAGCGCATATGGGGGAGCCTGCCGGGAGCCGGAAGTGTTCCCGTGGGTGAGATGTGGTGGTATTTTCAGAATGACGAAGGCTCATCGTCCCTGGAATCACTGGATACGGGAGACTCGACCGATCTTCATGAACTGACTGAACTCTGCGGTATTTTTAAAGATGGCCCGCCCGTCATGGTCAAAACGCTTCATACATCACAGGTCCTTTCCGTGCAGGTGCATCCGGGCAGCCATGGAGACTCGCTCAAGAAGGACGAAACATGGATCGTTCTCGATGCTCCTGAAGGTTCTTACATACTCGCGGGACTCGAACTTGAACCCGGTGGGACCATCCTGGAGCATCTGGCTGCAGGCACACTCGGCTCCGCTCTTCGAAGGATACCTGTTGCGCCGGGGGATATCTACCACATTCCCCCTGGAACTGTTCATGCTCTCGGACCAGACCTTGAGATACTCGAGGTCCAGGACAGCTGCGATGTGACCTATAGGTTCTATGACTGGGACAGGACCGGCGCGGACGGCAGACCCAGGGAACTCCATTTGGAAAAGGCTCTTCTTTCCATCGAGCCACCTCCAGGGGGGAAAGCTGTCCATATTGGTTCCGGAGGGATCATTCCTCAGGGAGTCCATACGGGTGGAGGCTATTCGATCGAGAGCGTCGGCGGTGAGCACTCGCTTGTTCTGTCCACCTGCGGTATCCTCTTCCTGTCGAGTGGTCATATCATGATAGGCAGCCGCAGGATGGATGCCCCCGCCTGCGTGATCTCAGACCCCGGCGGAGGGGAGCTGGATCTCTCCGGGGGTTCCGGATACATCATCAGGCCTGGAGGTGGATCTTGGCTCGCTCGATAACTGGAGTGATAATGGCCGGTGGAAGAGGTACAAGATTCTGGCCTGTTTCCACCAGATCAATGCCCAAGCAGTTTCTGAAACTCGTTGGGGAGAGGACGATGCTGCAGGCCACTGCCGACAGATTCGAGGGGCTGTGCCCCAGGGAGGATCTGATGGTGGTCACCGGCGGTGAGCACCGGCAGACAGTTCTTGACCAGCTCCCCTGGTTGCGCGAGGAGAATCTTCTGCTCGAGCCAATGGGACGGAACACGGCCCCTTGCATAGCCTGGGCAGCCGCCGTTCTCCATTCGCGCGGTAGAGGCGATTCACTGATGGTGGTAGTACCGTCGGACCATGTTGTCGACTCTCCGCAAGGATTCCGGCAGACAATTCGGAATGCTGCCTTTCCCGCTGAAGCAGGGCATCTTGTCACAATAGGCGTGCTGCCCGAAGGGCCATCAACGGCCTATGGCTACCTTCAGAAGGGGGAATCCCTCTCTGGGGGAGGCAACAGAGTATCCTCCTTCAGGGAGAAGCCTGATCATGCTACTGCCATCCGTTTTCTCGAAGAGGGGGACTACCTCTGGAATGCAGGGATGTTCGTATGGCGTGTGGACAGGATACTCCAAGAGATTCGGTTGCTGCTTCCGGACCTCTATGACCGGCTGGACACTCTCAGCCGCGAAGTCGAGCCTTCAAGCGAGGACTACCTGAGCCTTCCATCCATCTCCATAGACAACGGGATAATGGAGCGTTCGGAGGATGTGGCCATGGTTCCTGCGGGATTCGGGTGGAACGACATCGGGGACTGGCCCTCGGCCAGGAAATGCGGCATCGGCTCTGACAGGGTACTTCCTCTGGACAGCGATGATTACACAGTCTGGAATCCGGGCAGGCTGACGGTGCTGCTCGGGGTCTCGGGAGTATCAATCGTTCAAACTGACGCCGTAACGCTTGTCATGGATGACAGGTATTCGCAGAAACTCAGGGAGATAGTCGCCAGACTGGAAGAGGAAGAGCCAGACCTGGTCTAAACGCCCCATTCTTCCGTGACCGTTCTCGGTCCGTAAGCCTGGATCCTGACCTGTGAGCCGACCGGCAGCCAGGAATATGACCACCTGGCAGTAGTGAAGCCCATCCTCACGCATCCGTGGGACCGTCTTGTGCCGAGATTGTTGGTGCCGGATCTGAAGGTCTGATGAAGACCTATCTGACCGGACTCGGTTATGCAGAGCCAGTATGGCATCCGAACATCATAAGTGCTGGAGACAGGTGACCTTCTCCTGTAGAGGACCTCAAACTCACCAGTAGGTGTGTCGTAACCGGCCCTGCCTGTGGAGACCAGGGCCATGTTGGCTTCCCGGCCGTTCTCAAGAAAGACGATGGTCTGTCTGTCGATGAGGACCACTGCCTCTCTCACCACCAGGGGTGGAGGGTTCTCGCTGTACGTGTTCATCCCCTCCGAGACAGAGAGGATCCCAAAGATCAGAAGAAGTATATCAGTCAATGCTGTCAATTATCAAGTTCCTTTCAATACCGCAACAGGTAAACTGAACATGGCAGCATACCCTTGTCAATGTTGACTTGCCAGCGGCTGGTCGTCAGATTTCAGACCTATGGTTACAGGATAATGACAGTTGCACAAGTTCCCTGAATGGAGGGCAGTCTTGAACTGGAGTACCCTTTCCGGCCGTCTGATCGCGGCCACGATTATAACCGTTGCCTTACTGAGTGCGTGTTCCTCTCCGGCAGTCACCGGAATGAAAGTGCACATGCAGAATGGCGAGTACGAGGAGACCATCATTCTTGCCGACAGCGTGATAGCCAATGGTGAGGCAGAGAATATGGAGGTCTGGCTCTGGAGAGGCAGAGCCCAGGCCAATCTGAACGACTGGGTCGGAGCTTCCGAGTCATTCATTCAGGTCAACCAGCTTGACCCCACCGTTGACCTTACCGAGTACTGGTTCGCTTTCTACAATGGTGGTGTGACGCTTCTTGACGAAGATGACACCGCAGGTGGGATCGAGCTGCTCAACACAGGCGCCAGGATCATGCCCGCGATACCCAACTTTGATCTGATGCTTGGCGATATCGAGCTCAATATTAACGGTGACTACGATGCCGCGCTCGCAAGGTTCCTTTCAGCCGGGGAAAAGGGTCTCCTGCATATTGATGAGCTGGAAGCCACAATCGATGAGACTGAAGATCCTTACATGCTTGATTATCTCTACGATGTACTTGGTCAGACTGAGATGATAGCCATCCAGGGATTCTTCAATTCAGGAAGCGTTCTTTCAATGATGGCTCAGGACGCTGATGAGGCTGAAGCGGCCGATCTGAGACTTCAGGCCAGGCAGGCCTACGAGAAGGCGCTCACTATTGACTCGACGAACATCGATGTACTCGAGGCAATTGCTGAGAGCGAGATGCTCGAGGGTAACTATGAAGCCGCCATGCTCGTCTTCGAGGAAGCATTCATCCAGATCGACCTCGGAGTTACAGAGGGTTGGCTCGACCCCGAGGAAGCGGACATGCTCATTGCGAACATAATGGTCTCCCAGGGATTCGCTTTCGTCGAGATGGAGCAGTTCGACCGGGCAATCACCGAACTCACAGCCGCGCGGGACCTCATCGGGGACGACTTCCTCGTTCTTGCCACGCTTGCCCATGCTGAGTTCATGATAGAGGATTATCAGGCAGCCCTTGATCATCTGGAAGCCGCTCTCTTGATCGAGGGGCTGGACGCTCAGGACCTCGCCAGCGCATACCACATGAAGTTCGCCAGCTACAGCAGGCTCGAGATGGACGCAGAAGCTGCGGTAGCTCTCGAGACGGCGCTCGAGTACGCACCGGAAAATGCAAGGTACTGGGAGCTTCTTGCCAGCACTTACAGCAGGCTTGGACGCAGGAACGACGCGATCAACGCCATGCAGAGGGCAGAGGACCTCGGCGGAATCTAAGAAGAGTAATCGGGGACATGCACTTAATTCACGTGCAAAGGGACATGTACCAAATTCCCTGAATTTGGATACGTGTCCCTATAGAAGTAACCCCTTGCGAATTAAGTTCGTGTCCCCTTTGCCTATACTGCGAGGGGGAGCCGAATGGCTTCCCCTCAATGCGTTGTGCGGGAAGAATCTATTCCATGATATAGCTTCTCGTCATCGAGTTCTCGCCAGCCTCCATCCTCACGAAATAAGCGCCTGACGGCAGTCCGGAGACAACCATTTCGTGCATACCAGCCTCCCTGTCACCATCGACTGGTGATGCACATAGCCTGCCCGCCATATCGTACACGGAGATAGTGACGGGACCCGGCTCGATAAGCTGAAACCTGATGACGGCAGTACCGGAAACAGGATTAGGAGATACGGGAAAGAGGAAGGTGTCTTCACCCTCCATGCCCTCCTCGATCCCCAGCCAGTCCCAGATGAACTTTACCATATGCAGCACCGGAGACCCGAATCTCCCAGGAGTCTCCATCAGAACCCTGTACTGCATGTAACGGTGCGTACTGTCGATGTATCCTTCCAGGCTCCCCGGTTCCTCGATGTAGTTCGACCACGAACCCAGGTCTGTGGAGTCATTCGAACTCCTCACCTGGAACTTAAGGTCAGCCCCTACTGGCACGGAGTCCTCCCACTGTATCTCCTGCCAGTGAGGGTAGTTGCCGGTGTCGAGGATTGAGGATTCAAGCCTCCCCTCAGGGAAGTAACCTATTCTGAACCACTGCACGTTTGGCCCCACCGCAGCACAGGCTATCACGTCCAGTGTGTCGTCGCCGTCAATGTCCGCGACGTCCACATCAGTAAACCACGGTCCCTCATACAGCTCGTGGCGTATCCATGTCTCCTCGTCCCCGGCATCCCTTTTGTACAGCACCAGAACCTCGACGGATCCTGACGTGAGACCGCTCCCAGCCACCACATCCACCAGACCGTCGCAGGTCAGATCAACCGCATGAACCGCTTCGGTACCCTTTACCTCTCCGTCGATCACATGCTCATCCCACACGGTGCAGGAGCCATCAACGTTCTCGAACCAGGATACTCGTCCTGGAATTGGGGTGTAGCTCCCGGATGCAACGACATCGATGTCACCATCGCCGTCCATGTCAGCAGCTGATACCGAGCTGCCGTTGTTGATGCTGTTGCAGATGATGATCTCCTCCCAGATACCCTTATTGTCATCCGGGTGCAGAAACAGCATGACATTCGGGGTATGTGAGAATGCCCCCAGCACATCCATGTCCCCGTCTAAGTCGATGTCGACAGGGAAGAGTTCCATTCCGTTGTACATATCATCACTAATTGAATGCTGTACCCAGACATTGGTATTATCCAGATCGTTCTCCCACCAGGTAACTCTCGAACCAGAAGCAGCCATCATGCAACTGAGCAGATCTTGATCATTGTCCTTATCCATATCAACTGTGCAGATGTGGTTCCACCCTACAAAAGGGCTGTCAACCACTGTGCTTTCCCATTGAGTACCGATACCGTCAAGGTTCTCCCACCAGTATATACCTCCTGATGGATTGGCCCATAGTGTGGCAACGATGTCCGTGTCACCATCTCCGTCCAGATCAGAAGGAAACGCACATTTCACAGGAACTCCAATAGGTGATGGTAAAATGTGCATCGCCCACATTTCCCCAAATCCAGCATTTTCGAACCATGCAATACGGTTGCGCTGGAATGATTGCGTGATAAGATCGATGTACCCGTCCCCGTTCATGTCCGCCGGGAAGACGAAGTAGCTCCCCGGCATCTCGTTTGTAACCAGGTGAACTACTGCATCAAGAGCCAGGAGGAGGCTGCCTGGAAGGCAGCCCCATCCCATCTGGACATGGGTTCCGAAGGTGGCTCCCCAGTTGCTCACCGGTCCGGGTTCGCCGGGGCCATCGGACCAGTCGGTCTGTGCGGAAAAGCTGGCGAGCGCTGGAGACAGCAGGAACAGGATCATGATCCGGAGAAGTCTCATTCCACTCCCTCCTCCAGCTTCACCCAGCCGATGCGGATGTCGAAAAATGGTGGGTGGCACCATTTATTAATCCTGGTTGATCTCGATCAGGAGCTGTCCCTTCTGGACGTTCTCACCTGCCTTGACATGAACCGCCTTAACTTCCCCTGATGTTTCCGAAGAGAGTTCGTTGTGCATCTTCATTGCCTCCAGCAGGAGGAGGACTGTTCCGGGCTCGACCCTGTCCCCGACCTTCACCCTGACCTCGACTATTCCGCCGGGTATGAAGGCCGTGATCAAGTTCCTGTCGGGAAATCCCTTGAAGGGTCTGAGCGAGTTGTCTGGCACCTCTGTCGAATACTCGGTGTCGTCGATGACAAGCCTGCCAAGTTCCTTTTCCATGCTTTCCCCTGCCTACAGAGGGATGTTGCCGTGCTTGCGACCGACCTTGTCGGGTACTGCAAGCTCGAGAACTGAAAGAAGTGTATCCCTTGTCTGACTGGACCTTATGATTGTGTCGATGTAGCCCTTGCTGGCGGCAACGTAAGGGTTCGAGAACTTGTCCTCGTACTCATCTATCTTCTCCTGTCTGCAGGCATCCGGATCATCGGCCTCAGCTATATCCTTGCGGAAGATGATGTTGGCTGCGCCCTCCGGTCCCATCACGGCTATCTCGCCGGAGGGCCAGGATGTTACGAAATCCGCGCCGAGGTGACGGCTGCACATGGCTATGTAAGCGCCGCCGTATGCCTTCCGCATGATCAGTGTCAGCTTGGGTACGGTCGCCTCGCTGTAGGCGTACAGGAGCTTAGCGCCGTGACGGATAACACCGGCATGCTCCTGGTCAACGCCAGGCAGATAGCCCGGAGTGTCGACCATTGTGAGGAGCGGGATGTTGAAGGCATCGCAGAACCTGATGAAACGTGCAGCCTTGTCCGAAGCATTGACATCGAGGACGCCTGCAAGGACCTTCGGCTGGTTGGCGATGATGCCGATGGTCCTGCCGCCGAGTCTGGCGAGTCCTACGACAATATTGCGTGCCCACTGCTCATGAACTTCCAGGAAGTCAGAGGAATCGACGAGTCCTCTGATGATATCCCTGACTGAGTAGGCCTGTTTTCTGTCATCCGGTATCACATCATCACTCAGCGGTTTGAGAGGGGGAACGGAGCGATGCAGCGGAGGCTTTTCCGATGAGTTGGCCGGAAGGAAGGTAAGGAGTTTTTTAACGGTAGCGAAGGCCTCGACTTCGCTCTCGGAGTAGAAATGTGCGTTACCTGTTATGGCGGTCTGTGTTCTGGCGCCACCAAGCTCTTCCTGTGTGACATCCTCACCGAGGACCGTCTTGATGACCTGCGGACCCGTTATGAACATGTTGGAGATCCGGTTGACGACGAAGACGAAATCGGTGAGAGCGGGGGAGTAGACAGCTCCGCCTGCACAGGGTCCGAGAATGATGGATATCTGTGGAACAACACCGCTCAGACGCGTGTTTCTGAAGAAAATGTCGCCGTAGCCGCAGAGTGACTCCACACCCTCCTGTATCCTGGCGCCCCCCGAGTCGTTGATGCCGATAAGGGGGATGCCGCTTTCTCCCGCAGCATCCATGACCTTGACTATCTTCGCTGCATGAGCCCTGCCGAGAGATCCGCCTGCGACGGTGAAATCCTGAGCGAATACGGCCACAGGAGAGTCATTGACCTTTCCGAAGCCAGTTATGACTCCGTCTCCGGCAAGCTCTTTCCTGTCCATACCGAAATCGCGTGCGGAGTGCTCTACGAAGAGATCGGTCTCAAGAAAGGTTCCACTGTCGAGGAGAAGATCCTCAACTCTCTCCCGAGCGGTGTGCTTCCCCTTCTTCTTCTGCTTCTCGATCGCCTTCTCGCCGCCGCCTTTCTGTTTCTGGGAGAAACGGCTGAGAAAGTCGCTCACAGATTTCATAATTGATGACATCAAGCAGCTCCTTCATCCATTCTTAATTATGTCAGATGGGGTATCTCAGTCGGTGTCGGATGTGCCGACAACCTGTCCGGAGTTTTTACCGGTGAGATATCCGCCCCATTCCAATCTCGATTCGAGCACTGCTGAAAGATAATCCAGACTATCAAGTGTGTGGTAGTCTTGCATTGCCTCATCCAGCCTGCCAAGTTCCCAGAGGCATCCGGCTCTTCGAAGCCTGGTGTCGTGGAGCATTGGTCCCCCTGCCAGCGCCTCGGAGTAGAAAGCGAGCGCTGTCTCGGTGTTACCATTGATATCAGAGATCATACCCCGCATCGAGAGGGTATAGGGATTCCTGCTTGCCACCAGAGCCGCCTCTCCGGCAGATGCGGCGAGACTGTCCATCCCTGCCAGGGCAAGGATCCCTCCTGAGATCGAGAGACCCCAGGGAGGAAGCTGGAC
>Ga0190293_1000153_pt1 | contig 24068 bp, 20 predicted proteins | sample 48693001_MG_FD_161671 | JGI IMG/M metagenome (GOLD analysis project Ga0190293, IMG submission 161671) | Hydrothermal vent microbial mat bacterial communities from Southern Trench, Guaymas Basin, Mexico - 4869-30-0-1_MG | ecosystem: Environmental > Aquatic > Marine > Hydrothermal vents >...
TAAGCACAACGCTGTTCTACCACGAATCGTCGCTGAAAAACATCTGAAAATAGTGTCATTTAGTGTCTATTTGTGTCATATTCTGTCATTTTAATAAATTTAGACTCTAAACAAAAAATCCCACCCTCTCCGTCGAGAAAATGAGATTTTTAGTAGTGGGCCCACAGAGATTCGAACTCCGAACCAACGGATTATGAGTCCGCTGCTCTAACCGTTGAGCTATGGGCCCTAAAACGGGCTGAAAATTAAGCTATTACCTTATGTTTAGCAATTACCAAAATCACATTTAATTTATAAAAAACTAAAAAATGTTGCTATAATCATAATGCTTATATATAGTAATTTAAAAATTATAATAAATTAATTTATGAGTAAATGATGAAAAATGATCTGAAAAATAAAATTAATGACAAATCTGCTAAAATCGGAATAATCGGGTTAGGATATGTAGGGTTACCATTAGCTGTAGAATTTGCGAATAATAGTTTTACCGTTATTGGTTTTGATATCGACAAAAATAGAGTTGATCAAGTCAATAGAGGGGATAATTATATTGGAGACGTATCCGATGATAATTTTAGTCAATTAGTATCATCGAAGGAATTGAGTGCCACAAATGATTTTTCTATTATTAATGAAATAGATGCTGTAATTATATGTGTTCCTACACCTCTAAATAAATTGAAAGACCCTGATGTATCATACATTCTAAATGTTAGATACCAATTATCAAAATATATTCATCCCGGGATGTTAATTAGTTTAGAAAGTACAACTTATCCCGGAACAACTCGTGAGCTAATTTTGCCTGCCTTAGAAAAAAAAGGATTAACTGTTGGAAAGGACTTTTATTTATGCTTTTCACCGGAACGCGTAGATCCCGGTAATGAAAAATATCAAATTAAGAATACACCTAAAGTGATTGGTGGCATCACTGAAAATTGCACTAAATTTGGTAAAATGCTTTATGAATCAATAATTGATACCGTTGTACCGGTTTCTTCACCGGAAGCTGCTGAAACTGTTAAATTGTTAGAAAATACTTTTCGTTCCATAAATATTGGACTAGCAAATGAAGTCGCAATAATGTGCGAAAAACTAGGTGTTGATGTTTGGGAGGTTATCGACGTTGCAGCGACTAAACCATTCGGTTTTATGAAATTTACACCGGGACCTGGATTGGGGGGGCATTGTATTCCAATTGATCCCCATTATTTAGCATGGAAGATGAAAACATTAGATTACCGAGCAAGATTTATTGAGCTTGCAGGTGAGATAAATACAGGGATGCCTAACCACGTTATAAAATTAATAGGAAATGGATTAAATCGATTTAAAAAATCGATAAATGGAAGTCAAATTTTAGTATTGGGTATAGCGTATAAGAATGATATTGATGATGTAAGAGAATCACCTGCATTGGATATAATGACACTATTGGAACAAGGAGGAGCAATAGTTGATTATTATGATGAATATGTTCCTAAAATCAAATGGAATAATGCTGAAAAAGTAGGACAAAAAACCCTGAATACCGATCTGTTAAAATCATACGATGTTGTTGTTATAGTTACCGATCATTCAAATATTGATTATGAATTTGTAAAATCTCAATCAAAATTAATTATTGATACTCGCAATGTATATAAAGGGAACAAAGATCCAAAAATTATCCGTTTAGGAACACATCAAATTACTTAGTCAACATGTATGATGTGGCTATTGTTGGCGGGGGAATCGTAGGTTTAGCTACTGCCTATGAATATCTTGATAAGAATCCATCAAACAAGTTAATTGTAATTGAAAAAGAATCTGAAGTAGCTGCTCACCAAACTGGTAATAATAGCGGCGTAATTCATTCCGGTATATATTATAAACCAAATTCGCTGAAAGCGAAGAATTGTCGGCGTGGCGTGAAAAAATTATTACATTTTTGTGATAAATATGGTGTTGAATATGAATTGTGCGGAAAAATAATCATTGCAACTAAAGAGAATGAAATACCACGTCTAGATAATTTATTTCAACGGGGAGTGAGAAATGGTATAACCGATTTAAAAATTCTAGATGAGAATAGAATTGAGGAAATTGAACCATTTGCTAAAGGGATAAGGGCCATATATTCACCGTCTACAGGGATTATAGATTATAAAGAGGTTTCTGCAAAATGTGTAGAGGTAATAAATAATAGCGGTGGTAAAATAAAGTTAAACTGTAAAGTGTTAAATATATTTAATAATAATACGACTATTGTGATAGAAACAAAAAATGGAGCTATCAATACAAAAGCTGTAATAAACTGTAGTGGTCTATTCGCGGATAGGATTGCTAAAATGACAGAAGAAAATATTGATGTAAAAATAATACCCTTTCGTGGTGAGTATTATAAATTGAAATCTGATAGAGCGCATTTAGTGAAAAATTTAATATATCCTGTACCTGACCCTAAATTTCCTTTTTTAGGTGTCCATTTTACTCGAAAAATTGATGGTACAGTAGAGGCAGGACCAAATGCAGTTTTGGCATTTGCCCGAGAGGGATATAAAAAATCAAATGTTAATTTTAGAGATTTATCAGAAATAATGTTGTATCCTGCTTTTTGGAAGTTAGGAAAACGTTATTGGAAAATCGGTTCTACCGAAATGATTAGATCCTATTCGAAAAATTTATTTGTCAGAGAACTAAAGAAATTAATTCCTGAAATAACTAGTGACGACATCGTTCCCGGGGGAAGTGGTGTAAGAGCACAGGCACTGACCAAAGATGGGAAACTACTTGACGATTTTAAGATAATCAGGAATAAAAATATTGTTCATGTTTTAAATGCACCATCTCCTGCAGCTACGAGCGCATTTGCGATTGCAGAAAATATTGTTTCAGTATTTGAAGCATAAAACCAAATTTTTAATAAAAACATAAAGAGATACCTATATTTCTATTTAATTTCCATAAATATTAATGTTTAAGAATACTTCACAAATTTATTTTATTCCTGTATGGGTAATCATATCCTGTTTGCTAATTATTCCGAATATTAGCAAAGCACAAGAGGTTCCTGTACCACAAAATCATTTAGTAAATAAATTTATTGAGCGTCATATAACATTGGGGAATATTGCACAAAATGAATTGGGAGTACGTCCATTTACCTATTCTAATATTAGAAAAATGCTAGATCAGTTATCTAATATTTCTGATAATTTATCCAATAAGGATAGAAAAATATTAAAAAGATTTTCGTCCGAATTTTCAACCGCACAATTTGATAGGAATGTAAAGTTTCCAATAGGACAAAAAGTTCTGAAAAATGTTACAAAAACTTTGTTTGGTAAATATCAGTTAGATGATTCTGAACCTCATTTTTTATCATTTCGGGATACATCAATCTATGCTTGGGCTAATTTGGGTGAAACTGCAAGATTAGAGGCAATTGATAAATCCGTATATAGAAGATTTACTGATAATGTATCTATTTTAGGTTCTATATCAAAACGATTGTCCTTTTATGTAAATTTCTCGATGAATCGATTTGTTGGTGATTCATCACTCGTTTATGAAATCGAAGACTTTAAAAATGAAGATCATCCATATTTTGATTTCGTAAATTGGACTCTGTGGTATCAGTCAAATGCAGCATTCCATATAGCAACAAAATTTGGTAATTTTCAATTAGGGAAAACTCCGGTGATATGGGGGTTTTCACCAAATAATTCTGCTATTTTATCGGGAGCAGCGCAAACTTTCCCATTCCTTAATTATTCATTTAAGAATAAATATATTGGATTCCATTTTTTGCATGGATCACTTCTGGCGTATGAAAGTTCGTTGATTCATAAATTAGAAGAATCTTCTCAAAAATATATTGCAGCTCATAGAATTGAACTGTATCTGAGCAATGATTTCACTTTTTCGTTTAATGAGATGGTTGTTTACGGAAACCGACCATTTGAAGTTGAGTATCTGATTCCAGTTAATTTTTATTGGCCTGCAGAACACAATCAAGGCGATAAAGACAATTTACTAATGGCGGTGGATTGTAGTTGGCGCATTAAACCTGGTTTAATTTGGTATAACACGTTATTTTGGGATGAATTAGCATGGGAAAAGGTGTTGACAAAATGGTGGGCAAATAAATTTATCTTCCAAAGTGGGTTGCATTGGACATCAAAATCTAATCCACTTTTACCGGATTTACGTGTAGAAGCAACAGTAAGCAGGCCGTGGACTTATACTCATGATGATTATGTAAATTCTTATACTACAGCTGGCATTGGATTAGGGTTGCCACAGGGTCCAAATTCCCAATCATTATTAGTTAAAGCCGGATTCTGGCCTTCCTATAGATGGTATGTAAACTTGTCATCAATGATTATGAAAAAAGGATCAGGTCTTGGCAGCTCACCTATTGACAATTATGATTTACGAGATCGCGCTCTTGATGACAATACACCATATTTACTTGGAGATATTCAAAACACCGTAGAAATGCGATTGGAAACAAATTATTCAATAAATAGAATTATCGATATATTTGGTTTAATTAGTATTAAATATCCAAATTCTGAATATGGTGGACATCTTGGGATAACAATTGATTGGTGATAAATAGTGAAGTATTTTAAAATATTATTGAAGATACGATTAGTCTCACTATTTATTATTATAGGTTCAATATCTGCCCAAATATACATTCCTGCCGACCCGTTTGATTTACTTTTTACTGAACAGAAAATTATGGTAGGCGGGGATGATCCGGGTTCTTTGATGATTAGACCGGTTATTATTCCAAATAATCAGTTAAAAGATGCATGGTCATTAAAAGTTAGAAATGAAATGTTCTACAATAGCGGAGCACCTAATCTTGAAAATACATCCGATCGATGGGTTGGAAAAGGTACAAGTTTCTTTACATCAGCAAATATCGCTTATAATAGCGATTATTTTTTTGCAAGTATTGAGCCTTTTTATTTCATATCTCAAAATGATGACTATGATGAACCACAGCGGATACCAAAATTCAGCCACTTGAATGATAATTGCCCTCATCTTAAAACACCCTACACATCAACAGGAATAAGAGAAACCCAATTATATTTAAAATACAAAGGAATTGGAGGGGGATTTTCCAATGCAAACATGTGGTGGGGCCCGGGGCTCCATAGCTCGCTTATGATATCCAACAACACAACAGGTTTTGGACATCTAATGTTAGGTACAATTACCGAGCAACGATATAAAGATTGGGGATTTAATGGCAGATATGTGTTGTCTAAGTTTGGAAAGAAAAGTAAATCAGAGCCATACTATAGCGGATTTATTGCTAATGCAACTTATTATTCTATTCCAACCGTTACAGTTGGGTTTTCACGCACTTTTCTATCAGGCGGGAATAACACAAATTATGATATAAGCTTATTAGAGGCAGCATTACTTCCTTTTGAGATTGTTAAAATTGAAAGACCTGATAATCGAAAAGATATGCTTAACCCAGTAGATCAAACGTATACTGGATACATTAATTTTCGGTTTCCGAATTCGGGATTGGTGATGTTTTTGGAGTATGGACGAATTACAGGTCCCGAAAGCTTCAAAGATTTTACATTACACCCCGATCATAGTAGAGCATTCATTTTTGGAGTAAGAAAATATGGTTTATTTAATAATTTAAATTTAATGTTTGGGTTTGAGTATGCTAATCTTATTCAAACTGCATTTTGGCAGTTACGCGATACCCCCGATTGGAATAGTGCAAGTCAGTTTGATTTTAATACATATGATGGAAGATATTGGGCTGCACATAGTGGCCCCGACTCTGATGATTTCACAATATACTTAGCATACAACAAAAATAAACTATCAGTCATGCCTTCGTTCAATTATGAAAGACACAATGTTACCCATCCAAATGCACTGGTTTATCAGGATGCAAATACATTGGTTTCGGATGAGTTTTTTGGTGAATATTTTATTGATGAAGAAAGGGAAGTACTATATGATATGAGTGTTTTAACTGAAGCAAAATTTGAATTTAAATTTGATGTTAGATATTTATATAAAGGATTTCGATTATTATTTTACTATGAATTTGAAAGAGTACATAATCCGTCTTTTTTACTCTCTGACCCAGTTATTAGAAAAAAAGGAGTTCAAAAAAAGTCAAATAATATTATTTGGATTGGAATTGAAAAGTATCTTAATTGAAATACGGTTTATATTATAATATTTTATGTAATGAAAATTAATTTTCAATATCTTTAATACAACGAAATCCAATTTCACTACTACTATTTGTCGGTAGATATCCTACTTCTGGTTCAAACCATGTTAAGAGATCATAAACGTATATTTTATCCGTATCTATTCCTGGTCTTACTAAACTATCCCAAGAGCCGCCTTTAATTGTTTTTCCTGAAGAGTCTCTCCACCAAGAAGAAGTCCATTCCCAAACATTTCCTGCCATATCGTATATGCCATAGGGACTATAACTATTAATTGTATTGTCTGAACCATTATAGTAACCAACGGGGGTTGTGTCATTATCATATTTATCACCACTATCTTTATAATTAGCATAAAATGGTGATAGTGTATTTCCCCACGGATAATTATTTTTACTATTTGCCCGTGCCGCTTTTTCCCATTCTTCTTTAGTAGGTAGTCTCATTCCATAATATTTTGCAAAAGCATTTGCTCCGAACCATGTTACTTCTGTTACAGGGTGGTTATCGTAACCTTCTTTTAGTCCATCAAACCAATTCCACTTTATTACAAATTCATCAGGTGGATTAAAGCCAATCCGGGAATCAGGATCATCAAAATCCACAAGTTCATTAATGCTGGTTGGCCAGTATTTATCACCCTCGTAATGTCCTGTGACACTTTGACTAGAAATTGTAATATATTCTGTCAAGTTTGCTTCTTTTAGATATTCTATATATTGTGCATTTGTGACAGGATACTTCATAATCATATAATCGTATTCAATATATTTTTCTGCTCCATGTTCACCTGATGAATACGCTCCCGCAGGTATTTTTATTAATTCGATATCTTCAGGAATATCAACTATTACATGTTCAGCATCCAAAATAATAGTTTTACAACCGAGTAGTAATAGCCCAATTATAATTGACATAATAGAGAGATGAATTTTTATTTTATTGAAATAATGCAAGATTAACAATGTATAATTAAATGATTATGTTAATGTCAAATCTAGCTACCATAAAAGAAAAATCCATATTATTAAAAGACTTAATTACCTCTTCTTATCCTTACCATAGTAATGATAATACTCGTGGTAATAATAATACGATTCATAACTAGTTTTTGGAGAAACGGCATTCATGATTGCCCCTGCAATTGGGGCATTTACTCCTTCTAGCATCTGTAGAGTCCGATCGAAAGCAAACTTGTCAGTTTGCCCGGATTTTACAACAATTATTAACTTGTTAATATCTTTAACTAATAAAGTGGCATCGGTAACCGCTATTGCAGGTGGCGCGTCAAATAATATTATATCCCACCCAATTTCTAGATTTTTAATAAAATCATGCATTCTCTTTGAACTCAACAAGATTGAAGGATCAGGTGGTGTTGCACCGGCAGTTATTACCTGCAAATTTTTAATTTCTGTTTGTTTTATTAAAGGATGAATATCCCGAGGGAATCCTGTAAGATAGTGAGTAACTCCGGGTTCAATATTTAAGTTAAAAATTTTATGTATTACTGGTCTTCTTAAATCCGTATCAACTAATAATGTTCTTTTACCGATATTGGCAAATGTTATAGCAAGATTAGTAATTGTTGTTGTTTTACCTTCACCGGGTCCGGGGCTAGTTACAATAATTGTTTTAGTCGGTTCATCAACCGATGCATATGTTATACTCGTCCGTAAACTTCTATATGCCTCTGAAATCGGTGAGCGGGGGTCTTCCTTAGTAATTATTCTGCGCTTAATATCTTTTTCCACACTAATAGTCCCCTTTTGTCCCTTAGGAGATTTTTTTTCTTTTCGCTTTTTGCGATTACTCTTTTTAGTATCCGTCATTGATTTGGATATATCAGGGATTATTCCTAATACGCTGATTCCTTTACGCTCAATCTCGCTTACTCCTTTAATAGTATTATCGGTTTGTTCTATTAAAAAAGCTGCAAGCGATCCAAGTCCTAAACCTAATAATAAACCAATTGCTAAATTGACTTTTGTATTGGGACTAGTGCGACCATTTGGTGGTACAGCAGGGTCAATGATTCTTATTTTGCCTAATTGAGATGCTTCAGTAATCCGCGCTTCTTCAAATTTTTGACGCATCAATGCATAAGTTTGAGCTAAAACAGATCGATCTCGTTCTAATTGAGCAAATCTTAATGATTTAGACGGTAAGGTATTAAGTTCACGGTTATACTGATTAACAATTTTTCTATATTCTTCAGCTGCTGATTGAAAGTTTGCCAGTCTTGATTCTAAAAATAGAGATGTGTCAATAAGTGCCTGTCTATATTTTAATGGATCGGCAACCGATGTCCCACCTGCAATTAACTGATTGGTTTGTTCTTCTAGATCAGTTTTCAATCGAACAAGTTTTCTCTCTAAAGATAACACAGCCTCATGATTTTCACCATATGTACTTGTGTTTCTTACTAAATTTGCTTCTGTTTTAGCAATCTCGGTACGCAATGCTAACAATCTCGTGTCAATTGAATTTAATAATTGACTTTTTAATGTTTTTTCTTCTTGAGATAATTTGCTGTCAATAAATCGCCGACGTTCCTGGATAATATTAATTTCAGCAAGAAGTGTCTTATATTTTGTTTCAACACTACCAAGTTGATTTAATAATTGTTTGGCATTCCCTTCCAACTCAAATATTTGTTCCTGTTCTTGAAAATCGCTAAGCGATTTTTCTACTACTGTAAGTTCAGATTCAACATTTTTTAATTGATCCTGTAAAAATCCACGTAAGTTAACAATTTCTCCCGCACTCCACTCCATATCTCTTTGTTGGTAGAGTTTTGCTACTGTATTTGCCAATAGAGACGCCTCTTCCGGGTCATTGCTTTTCATCGAAATATTCAATACATTTGTTTTTCTTTCATTTGTTACTGTAATATTTGATCGAATAGCACCGGAAGCTGATAGTAAAACGGAATCTGGAATATCAATTACACTATTATAAGATGACACAATATTTGATTTATTAAATATAGAATCCCACAGTCCGCGTACAATTTTTCTATTGCCGGACGGTATAAGTTTCCTTGTATCAAATAGAAAAAGGTTATTTTTATTTGGAGAATTCCAAAGATCCCTGACAACTTCTTCAGATAAGGTTCTAGATTTTAGAAGTTGGACTTCATTATTCATTGTACTAACCAAGTTTAAGTTAGAACCCATATCGAAATCGAACATTGCGCCAGTTTGATTTTTATCCTCAACAACAACCATTGTTGATGAAGTATATATAGGCGACTGAATCAATGTATACAAAACAGTTATAATAAACACTATTGTAGCAATTGTTGCAATGAGAACGAAATGTCGTCTGAGTAAATGTAAAATTTCCTTTAAGCTTAGTTCTGAGCTTTCAGTTTGCGAATGATGAGATTGGGAGATACTAAATTTGGTCATAATAAGTTATCGGTTGTCTTTATAATAATCAGCTTGTTCTTGTCGCATTTTTGCGAGAGTCCATAGGTTGTAAAAATTTAATAATGTATTAACAATATTAAGATTGGAAACCACATACGAACTAAATGACTGCGGAATTACAAAGGTATCATTTGGTAAAACACGAGTAAAATCACCTCGATCACCGGATTTTAGAAACTTTTCAAGATCAATAGATAGGGATAATTCACCGGTAACATCAGGTAATTCTCTAAATAAACGTATTTTCTTTAAATTGGCACCAGATTTAGGCCCTCCGGTTATTGATATTAATGTGGCTAGATCCACACCGTCGTATACCAAATAACTACCGGGTGTATTTACCTGTCCCCATATATTAACCCACATTTTAATTACACCATCTTCATCAGTAATATATCTTTCACCGGTACGTGGATATTGTGAGGAGCTACCAACTTTCATCTGCCCGAATGCCATTCCTAACATGGAAAAAACTACAACCAGAGTTAATACAATTCGTCTAAAAACCATATCATTTATTCCCTTATAAATGTTCATCTTAAAATATTGTGTTAATTGATATTATAGAGCTTCTTATGTTTTAGGTAAATCTCTGCTCACTAAATTTAAAACTGTTTACTCTCTAAATATTATTTAATTAACTGTATTAGTTTATTATTACAAACATACAATTTAGCAATTTAAAAACAAATTAATAAGGTTTTCATTTATTCAATATTCTACCTTTAGAATTTTATTAATTATTGCTAAATTTATTAGCTAAATGGTATATGAAAATAATAATGATAAGATTATTCAATATGAGGCTTAATTAAATTGAGATTATTTCGCAGAGATTTGCGATGTTTAAAAGCAATATAAAAAATTATGTTAAAGTGCACCATTTATTGGTGTTTTTTTATATTAAATAAGGAAAAAAATGAGTTCTATAAAAAAATTAATTGATTTACAGGATATTGATTCACAATTAATGGAATTAGAAGATATTCTTGGAGATTTACCTAAAAAAGTTGATGGATTAATTTTAGAGGAAAAACAAGCCATTAAAAGCATTGATGATGGCAAAAAACGAATAAAAGAAATACAGCTAGATTTGAATAAAATCGAATTGCATGTAAAAGAAGACAATGAAAAGATTAGTCATTTAAAAGATCAATTATTCAAAGTAACTACAAATAAACAATATGATGCCACAATGCAGGAAATTGATCATTTAAAAGAACAATTGGATAAAGATGAAACGGCGAATATTGAGTTAATGGAAGAAAGGGGTTTACTTGAAGAACAGATTAAAAATCAAGAAACAAATGTAGAATCTGTAAGTAAAGACCTATCGGAGCGTCGTAAAAGTTTAGAGAATATGCTACAAGAATCTGCAGAACAAAAAACTGAACTTGAAAATGATCGAAATGAATTAGTAAAAGATATTGAACCGTCAGTAATTAAACGTTACGATATAGTTCGCAAGGCACGCCGTGGTATGGCAGTTGTACCAGTCTTGGGAGCATCGTGTAGCGGTTGTGGCGCAATGGTTCCACCACAAAAGATTGCTGAAATACGATTAGACAAAATTCCGCATACATGCGACGAGTGCAGCAGGTTTTTATTCATTGAAAATAAAATAAATATAAATTAATTAGTAATATTTTTGTAAAATATATCGATTTTTGAAAATTGAGCTGGTTGGATGGCTACCCCGATTAATCGGGGAGGAAAGTCCGGGCACCGCAGAACAAAGTGCCTCCTAACGGGAGGAGTCGCTATTTAGCGATATGGAAAGTGCAACAGAAAATATACCGCTCCGATTCGTCGGGGCAAGGGTGAAAAGGTGGTGTAAGAGACCACCAGTTCCAAATGCAAATTGGGATGCTTGTAAACCCCACTTGGTGCAAGATCATATAGTTCTCAAGATGTTGTTCGCATCATTGTTTTTATAACTTTAGAGACGGGTAGATTGCTTGAGCTCAATTGTGAAATTGAGTCTAGAGGAATGGTCATCGTTCCGATATTTATATTGGAATACAGAACTCGGCTTATAGACCAGCTCAATACTTTAAATATTTCTAATATTCCACTTAGAATTTCTGTCATTAAGTATCAAATATTCCGTAATCTTATGTGAAGATATTAGTCCATAAACCAATAATATTTTATACATTAAATATAAATCATGAATTACTACTTTAATTAAATCTATGAATTGGCACTTTTCCAATCCTGACCCAAAGCTCGTAAATCAATTAAAAAAAGAGTTCAAATCATCTGAAATAATCGCAAGGGTATTAGCCAATAGAGGGATTAAATCTGTTAAAAGTTCAAAAGATTTTTTTAATCCACAATTAAATCAACTTAATGATCCATTTAAAATGCAAGATATGGATGTTGCGACAGATCGAATAATCAATAATATCAATTTAAAAAGACCAATATTGATTTATGGTGATTATGATGTAGATGGTACAACTGGAGCAGCAATGTTGTATTTGGCAATTACAGATTTAGGAGGAAAAGTAACACCGTATATTCCTAGCCGCGAGAAAGAAGGATATGGAATATCAAAAACAGGTATCGATAAAGCAAAAGAATTAGATATTAATCTTATTGTGACTTGTGATTGTGGGATAAACGCTTTTGAACCGATTAATTATGCTAATTCGTTGAAAATTGATGTAATTATTACCGATCATCATATCCCGGATAAAACTCTTCCCAATGCTTTTGCTGTTTTAAATCCCAAACGAGATGATTGTGAATACCCTTTTAAAGATCTTTGCGGAGGCGGTGTAGCATTTAAGTTGGCATGTGCTTTGACAGAAAAAATGAAGCAATCAGCAGATTTAATGTATAAATATTTGGATTTAGTTACTTTGGGTACTTGTGCGGATATGGTTGCTATAAAAGATGAAAATCGTGCTATAGTTAAAAAGGGATTAAAGTTATTGTCTAATGGCACTAAACCCGGCATTAATGCTTTATTAAAATTAGTTGGGTTAGAAGGTAAATCAATTTCTGTTGGACAATTGGTATTTGGTGTTGCGCCAAAAATTAATGCAGCGGGTCGCTTAGGCGATGCAAATCGCTCAGTTGAGTTATTGACCACAAATGATAAACAACGTGCAAAGTCATTAGCAAATGAATTATTGCAGGAGAATCATAACCGGCAAATCATTCAGCAGGAAGTTGTTGATGCGGCATTTAATATGATCCACGCCAATGTAGATTTAAAAACTGAAAGAGCAATTGTGTTAGCCGGTAAAGAGTGGCACCCTGGGGTAATTGGGATTGTAGCTTCTAAGGTTAAAGAGGAATTCCACCGGCCTACGGTTATTATTTCATATGATAAGAATGGCCTTGGTAAAGGTTCGGCAAGAAGTATTTCAGGTCTTGATTTATATGATGCTTTATCATCTTCATCAAAACATCTTATCGATTTCGGTGGACATGCTATGGCAGCGGGGCTTACTGTAAATGAGAAATCATTTGAGGGGTTCAAAAAAGAATTTACTAAATATGTAAACAACACTATAAATGATGAACAATTGATACCATCAATTAAACTTGAAGGCATTCTTAAATTGAAAGATATTAATAGTAGGTTTATTGATTTTTTAGATAAATTGGCACCGTACGGTCCTGGTAATATGAGACCAAGTTTTGCCTCCAAACGAGTGGAAATTGTTGGAAATCCGCGTGTTATTGGAAACGGTGATCATATTATTTTTAAGGTACGCCAGGCACAAAAAGTTATATCCGTAATTGGATTTAATATGTCTCAACATTATGAAAAATTAATAAAAGGGCGTCCTGTAGATTTAGCTTATGTGGTAGAAATAAATGAATGGCAAGGAAGAGAATCGGTGCAGCTGAATGTCAGAGATATAAAAATGAGCGATTAAAAAGAGGAATTATGATAAGAAAAACTAAAATTGCTGGTATTGGTCATTATGTTCCAGAACGAATAGTAACTAATAAAGACCTTGAAAAATTAATGGATACGACCGATGAGTGGATTGTTACTCGTACCGGTATACACGAAAGACGTTGGGTTGATTCAAGAATAGGTACTTCAGACTTGGCCGTAAAAGCAGCGGAAAAAGCACTCAAAATGGCAAATGTACCAGCAAAAGATATTGATCTTGTAATATTTGCTACACTAACCTCCGATTATAATTTCCCCGGTTGTGCTGTTCAGATTCAAGACAAAATGGGTATGGATACAATTGGTGCTTTTGATATTAAAGCTGCTTGTTCTGCCTTTGTATATGGATTATCAATTGGCGATCAATATATAAAAACAGGTCAAGCTGATAATGTGCTAGTAATTGGTGCGGAAATACAATCTACTGGAGTGGATATATCAACAAAAGGTAGAGATATGGCTGTTTTATTTGGTGATGGAGCAGGTGCAGCTGTGCTACAACCTTCAAACGGCAGTAGTGAGATATTATCAACACATATACATTCTCAGGGAAAATATTTGAAGGATTTATGGATAGAAATACCAACTTCAATTGAATCACCATGTTTAACGAAAAAAATGTTAGACGAAGGGAGGCAATATCCACAAATGAACGGGCGGGAAGTTTTCCGCCACGCCATAACACGTTTCCCTGAAGTTATTAAAGAAGCGTTAGATAAAAATAATTTAACAGTTAATGATGTAAATATGTTCATTCCTCATCAGGCTAATCTAAGAATTACACAATCAGTAGCAAAAAGATTAGGAGTAGAAATGGATAGGATGTACAGCAATATTGAAAGATATGGGAATACTACTGGCGCTTCTATTCCTATTGCTTTATCTGAAGCGCACCAGGAAGGAAAAATTAAAAAAGATGATCTTGTTATTTTAGCAGCATTTGGCTCAGGTTTTACATGGGCTTCAGCTGCAATACGTTGGTAAGATTGTAAAAATTATATATAATAAATAGGTAAATAAATGGACAAATTATTTTTAACGATGAGCATGAAATGCTTAGATCAATGGTACAAGATTTTGCTAAAAATGAAGTAGAACCGGTTGCTCAAGAATTAGACGAACAAGGGAAATTTCCACGTGACTTGGTTAATCAAATGGGAGAGCTGGGATTATTGGGAATCCCGGTTCCAGAAAAATACGGTGGTTCGGGAATGGATACGGTTGCATATACAGTTGCTATGATAGAGTTGGCAAAAGCGGATGCATCTTTGGCAATTACGATGCAAGCTCACACATCTTTAGGAACAATGCCGATTGTCATATCTGGATCGGAAGAACAAAAATTAAAATACGTTCCTGATTTAGCTTCCGGTAAAATGTTGGGTTGTTTTGGATTAACTGAACCTGGTGCCGGAAGTGATGCGGGCGCAACTCAAACTACTGCTGAATTAAAAGGTGATAAATATATTATTAATGGCAGTAAAATGTTTATTACAAATGCAGGGGAAGCGGGTTTAATTAATTTGACTGCACAAGTTATAAAAAATGGTAAAAAATTGGGTATTGGAGCATTTGTTGTACCTATGGGTACTGAAGGCTTGGAAATTATGCCTAAAGAAAAGAAAATGGGTTGGCGCGCAAGCGATACACGTCAATTGTTTTTTAATAATATGCATATACCTGCTGAAAATATGATGGGCGACCCATCAGGTGGTTTTCGAACATTTCTGAAAACTTTAGTTGGCGGAAGAATTGCTATTGCTGCCTTGGCGGTCGGAACAGCTGAGGGTGCTTATGAACGAGCATTAAAGTATTCAACCGAACGAGAAGCGTTTGGTAAACCAATCTATAAATTTCAACCAATAAGTTTTAAATTGGCTGATATGGCGACAAAAATTGAAGCTGCTAAATTACTTGTTTACCATGCAGCATGGTTAAAGGATCAAGGGAAAGAAATGCTCAAAGAAGCATCGATGGCAAAATTATATTCGAGTGAAGTTGCTATGGACATAACAACTGAAGCAATTCAGGTGCTCGGAGGTTATGGCTATGTGAAAGAATATGATGTTGAGAGATATTTTAGAGATGCCAAGGTGCTAGAAATAGGTGAAGGTACAAGTGAAATACAGCGTATTGTGATAAGTCGTGAAATAATTAAAAATGTACTTAATTTATGATTCGGAAGAGAAGTAAAATTTCTTTAAAAAAAACTTTGACCGATTTTCTTAATCGGTATCGGTGGCAATTATTAATACTCATAGGTTTGGTAATTATTGCATCTGTTTTTTTCCCGCGGGGTAAATCTTTACAGTTTACTTATCAGAAAGATGATATTGCTCGAGAAACCGTTATTGCTCCATTTACTTTTCCTATCTTAAAACCTGATGAAAAACTCCAAGAAGATCTTGATGAAGCCTTGAAATCTGAACCGGCTTTATTTGTTAGAAGTCAAGAAATTGTTGATAGTCAGATACAGAAAGCAGATAATTTATTTTCATTAATAAATGATATCCAAATTGCACAAAATAAATTAACACAGTCTGCCGGTAAAGTGTTTAGGCTACGCTATGAAACCACATATCAGCAAGCCGTATCAGAGTTTAATGCAGATAGTATTCGGTTGTCACAATTAAAGGAAACATTTATAAATGAATATTCATTTGATAAAAACAAGGACATTTGGAAATCTATCCTGTGGAATCCTGGCAGTGAAAAATTAAAATATCCTTTAAATAGATTGGAAAATGATATACTTAGAATTTGTCAAAATCGTTGGTCAGAAGGCATATATGATATTCCATTGTCTGAGATAACAAGCGAGGAGGTGCTAATCAATCAGGCTGAAGTTCCCATTTTAGTCAATCCAGCTGATTATAATGATTTGGAAGCTGCTTGGATAAAAGCCCGCGTTGAAGTAAATAATCTGTATTCGGAGAATGATCAAGCATTGAGGAACCTTGGGTATGGAATTATTGTGGAATTGACACGCCCGAATTTGATATATGATAAAGAAACAACTGAAAGAAGACGTGAAGTAAGATTAAATCGAGTTCCAAGATATCAGGGAACATTACTTGAAAATGAAAGGATAATTGAAAAAAACACCAGAGTTACGGAAGATGCTCTATTAAAATTGAAATCATTAGAAGCAGCAAGGGGTACAGCTGATGGTTTTGCCGGGTGGAGGCAATTTATTTTGGAGTATATCGGTAAATTTATTGTGATTAGTGTTGTATTTTCATTCTTTTTTACTTTTTTACTACTATATCGAAAGGAGACTTTTTTAAATAGTAGATTCGTTTTGCTTATTTCAATATTGTTTGCTTCCACAATCGCTTTAGCATATTTATTTTATACACAATTAGGTTTTTCAGAATACTTGATTCCGATTGTAGTAACTGCAATGACCTTAACAATTCTTTTCGATGCTCGAATCGGATTCATGGGGACAACCACGGTTGTTTTGTTGATCGGCATGATGATTGGTAACAATATTGATTTTATAATTGTCATGTTATTTACATCATCAATTGCAATGTATAATGTTCGACAATTGCGCACAAGAAGCCAGCTATTTAAAACAATATTTTTTTTATTAGGAGCAAGTATTCTTGTAATAAGTGCCATTGGTTTATTTAAAAATGAAAGCTGGAGTACAATGCAAATTGATCTAATGTATTTACTGATTGTAAGTGTATTAGCTCCAATAATTGCATATGGATTAATTGGGTTATTCGAAATTGGATTTGGTGTCACAACAGATTTAACATTGCTTGAACTATTAGATTTTAATAATCCGCTCTTAAAGCGATTACAGCAACAAGCAAACGGTACATTTAACCATAGTGTTGTTGTTGGAAATCTTGCTGAAGGTTGCGCAGATGCGATTGGGGCTCATGCCTTACTTTGCAGGGTTGGAGCATACTATCATGATATTGGCAAGCTTAAAAATCCGGAATACTTTATAGAGAATCAATTTTCAGGAGAAAGTAAACATGACAAAGTAACTTGGACAATGAGTGCCAAAGTAATAAGAAATCATGTTAAGGAAGGATTACGTTTAGCAAATGAATATGGTTTACCAAAAGCTATACAAGATTTTATTGCAACACATCATGGCAGTACAAGAGTAGAATATTTTTATCGACAAGCTCTTGCGGAAGTGGAAGACCCGTCCCAAATTGATGAAAACGCCTTCCGTTATCCAGGACCTAAACCACAGACAAAAGAAACCGGTATTTTAATGATATGTGAATCAATTGAAGCAGCAGTACGTTCTATTAAAGAACCGGATATTGTAAAAGTTGAAGATATGATTGACAGAATTACTAAAAGTAAATTGGATAATGGTCAATTAGATGAATGCCCATTAACTATGGATGAATTACGACGAATTAAAGGAACTGTAAATGGAACTACAGGAATGCTTCCAATTTTAAGAGGGATTTTCCATATTAGAATTGAATATCCGGAAGAACAGCATAAGGCAACGAGATCATCTAATCCACCAAGTTAATGATAAATATTAAGATTGAAATAGATCCTTCACTTGAAGGTCTAGATAATAGTGATTCAGTCAAAATACTAACTCATACTTTACATTCAGAGAAAATCGAATCTGGTGATATTTCAATTATTTTTGGAAACAAGAAGTTGTTACGTAATCTAAAAAAAGAGTTTTTTCAAATTGATAAAGCAACTGATGTAATTGCATTTCGACTAAATGATTATAAAGAAAAAATAATCGAAGGTGAAATTTATATTTGTTTACCAGTCGCAGAAGAAAATGCAGAACTTTATGAGGAACCCTTTGAAAAAGAAATTGCAAGGCTTATTATTCACGGAGGACTTCATCTAATTGGATATGATGACAGCACCAAAAACGAAAAAAAAGAAATACGCAAATTGGAAGATAAATATTTAAAGGAATTAAAATATTGAATAATCGAAATAAAATTGGTGAAAAATTTGTTGAATTAGTTGATATTATGCAAAAATTGCGTTCTGAAGAAGGTTGTCCTTGGGATAAAGAACAAACGCCCGAATCGATTTTACCATTTTTTCTTGAAGAGGCTTACGAAGTAATTGAAAGTGTAGAAGAAAAAGATTGGAAAACATTACAAGAAGAGATTGGTGATATATTATTGCATACTGTTTTCCAGGCAAAAATGGCAGAAGAGGAAAATCGTTTTACGATATTAGATTCTCTTGAAACAATCACAGCAAAATTAATACGCCGTCATCCTCATGTATTTGGTGATAATCCAGTTGATGCAGCAAAATCAGCAAAGCAAAATTGGGAATTTGTAAAGCACAAAGAAAAAGGTAGAGCATCTCGTCTAGATGGTGTACCTGAAGCATTACCAGGCTTAATTCGAGCTCAAAGATTACAGGAAAAAGCTAGTTACGTTGGTTTTGAGTGGGATAAAATTGAAGATGTATGGGAAAAAGTCCATGAGGAAATTGCTGAATTGAAAGAAGCTCAATCAATAGGTTCCATTGATAATATTGAAGAAGAAATTGGCGATGTTTTATTTTCAATTGTTAATTTATCTAGATTTTTGAAAATATCATCCGAAAACGCATTACGAAAAACTAACAAGAAATTTATTTATAGATTTAAAAAAATCGAAGAGGAATTGAAAAAGCGAAATCGTTCAATTGAGGATGCATCGCTTGCGGAAATGGACGAAATTTGGGAAAGTGTAAAAGAAAAATATTAAGTATACAGTGGAAATCTATTATGTAACATTTCTGATATAGAAATTGCTTGTTGCCAACGTTTATTGCTCTTTATTGATTGGTATGATTGTGGAGGTCTTAAATCTTTTCCTAATAAATGTTGTAATTGTGAAAGTAAAATAGGGAAATCGTATTTATTGTAATCATTTAAAGTAATAGCGTATATTTTATCAGCTCCTTGTGTATATGCATTAAATTCATTTTTTGAACAGCCCAGTTGATTCTCAAAATTATTCCATATATTTTTAGGTGTATCAATGTTTACATTTTTAATTGTAGCATACCCTTGAATTGCTTTAGAAGGGGAAGATGAATATAAAGTAACACGATGATTTTCCCATTTACTGTGAAACGATCTTCTAATTTCAACATATTTTTCTTTATCTTCAATTAATTTCAAATATTCAGGTTTGATACTCATCAATAAACCGGAAAATATATTCTCATCGTAAAAAGTAAAGTTAGAAATTATTTTTGGTAATTTAGTTAAGGTGTTTCTCCAAACATCATTAAAACTTGCTACGTTTCTCAATTCTTCTGTACCAGTTCTATATTGTATGTTTGATTTAGAAATATTTTTAAAACCAAATGATTTAAAAAACGCTTTTCTTTGTTCCCACAAGTTTTCTGGTAAAGTAAAATGTATAGAAGATGTTTGATGTCTTAAGCTCAATGTCATCAGCGAGAAAAATAAATCACCAATTCCACTGTCTTGATTGTTTTCATTTATATTTAAATGACAGAATTTTGCATCCACTCCCCTTTTTACAACAGAACTAACCAGAGGGTTGTCATCTGAATATCCAATATACGCAATTCTTTCATTATCGATAATACCATCTGTTACTTTATTCTTAAACCATTTATCAATTTTTGGATACATATCTTCATGTTCAAGGATAAGGTTTTTAAAATCTTTAAAATAATCGGTTTGATCGGCAATGTCCTTTGGCTGTAATTGGTAAATTTTCAGATTAGATTTTTTTTGAAATAGATTAATTGTTTTATTCTTCATATTATTCTTAGGTTTTATAAATAAAATAAACTGGACAATTTTAGTTCTTGATCATTATATGGATCTTCCTCTACATTTTTTTTCTTAGGTTTTTCACAGGTAACACTTTCAGACATTCTATAAAATTGAAGTTTTGCAAATATTTCATTGTCATTTAATAAAACATTAACATTATGTCCACGTACTTCAAAAATTAACGGAGTACCTTCCTTACTGTCTATTCTATTTTTACCAAAACAAGGATGAACAAATCCAGCGTAGTGTATTCTCATTTCACCAAGAGTTTCATCCATTGCTCTACAATATACTGCAATACTGTCTGGTAATAATATTCTTTCTTTGGAGCGCAGTATATAAAAATCATTATTCTTTATAATTAATGTATTATTATCTGAAGGTGTTGGTTCCCAAAATTTTAAATAATCTATATCTTTATCTTCTTTCCATAATTTGATATAATAGTCTTTATTTGGTATGGCCTTGAAAGCGCAAGCATCAAATTCTTCTGATTTTCCAACTTTAATATTATCAAGATCAACGCTTAGATGATTCTTAGATTGGTAATTTTTAAGTAGACTGGAAGTAAAAATTTTATTTTTTATCTCCGCTTCTTCAAGTTCACCATAGAATAATCTTAATTGAGTTAGTGATATTCCTTTTTTAACCTTAACACTAAAACTAATTGGGATTATTTCTACAAACATCTCTCCATCTGTTTTTTTATTAATTTCATCTGGATTGAGAAGATCATATTTCGACATACCATCAATTATTAATCTGACAATAACATCTATTCTTCCTATTGAACTTTTTGGTGTGGCTTGTCCATGAAAATTATTATTAAATAATTTAGCACTTATACTTTCTTCTAATTTAAATACATAACATTTGTTGTCATTATCTAGTTTATATATTCCATCCTCAGAATTAATTCTTTCTGCTAAGTTTTTATCAGCTAAATATTCTGAATACTTTGTTTTACTATTGGGTTTGATAGAACCCTTCTTCATTCTATAACCTTCATCAGATAAATTTAAATCAAAGGAAGAAAGACCACATGCCTTATTTTTATCATTAACATCTTTTATATATTTTTCTGAAATTAATTCTTTTAATTGACGACCGGATAATACACCAGGTAGCCAACAATCTTTTTCCCAAGGATGAGGTCTAGACATTTTTATCTATTATTTAAGTATAATTATATAAATCATTATTTAAATATAAGGAAACAATCACATTATTTTTATATAAACTTTCCGAGTTCGCGGTCCATCAAAATCACATAAAAATATACTCTGCCAAGTACCAAGCACTAACTGTCCTTTTTCTATAATAATATTTTCTGAACTTCCTACGAGGCAAGTTTTAATATGGCTGTCGGCATTTCCTTCCAAATGATGGTATCCTTGTTGATATGGAATTAATTTTTCCAGTTGATATTTTATATCGCGCACCACATCAGGGTCAGCTCCTTCATTGATGGTAATTCCGCAAGTGGTGTGCGGAACATACACAGTTACAATTCCACTATCTACCATTGTTTCGGTAACTACTTTTTGAACTTGTGATGTAATATCAACTAAATCTACTCGTTGTGCTGTAGAAACGGTTATTGTTTTCATTTAATATAATTTTTACGAATAAATAAGCCCGGTAATCACCGGGCTCGTTTATCATTTTTAAAAGATAGATTATTTTTCAGATTTATCTGTACTTATTTTACAAGGCAAATATACCGGACACCATCGGAATAATCCGGTTAATAGAGGTAAAAGTCCTACTATTCCCCACCAACTTTCATTAATATATCCTAATACCAATATTACTAATCCAATTATTATCCGTATTAAACGGTCTGTTTGGCCTACATTACATTTCATTATATCTCCTATTGGTTATTTCTATATTATTAATGATAAATTACTAATAAATTAATTACAGTTATAATTTTTTCTCGAATAAGATTCGAGTTTCCTCATCAGGATTGTACAGAATTATTCCCATTTGAACAAATTCATATTTTTGTAAGAGTTTTATCATACCTTTATGTTTTGAGCGGGTTTTTAATAAAATGTTGTTGTATCCTGTTTGTTTTACCCAATGCTCTTGATAGATATATAATTTTTCTGCTACTCTCTTTTGACGGTATTTGGGTAAAACACCGCCCATCCAACTATAAAAATTCTGTTTAGATTGAGTTTCATAACCAATTTTAAAGCCAACCGGTTTGTTATCAATATAAGCAGTGAGTACTAAATGTTTTACTTTCCCCAATCTATCCTCATATTCACTTTTTGTGTAAGGACTTTCGAATTCAGGAATTTGCTGTGATACATTAATGGCATCATCAATACAGTCTTCTTTGATTATTATTTCGATTTTTTTCATAAATAGTAAGTTAATAATAAGTATAAAATTAAAAAAACTGAAACAATATTTAATTACCATAATAAAGTAGTTTGCAATCTCTTATGATGAAAGGGTATTTTTACAGCTTATGAATATTAGATTTTTATTAATTATTTTAATTTTATTCAATGGTATAGCACTAAGCCAAAGGTCTTCTAAAGATTATGACAATCAATTGAAGGAGCAAGACCAAACAATTAACACACTAAAAAATGAGATTGCAAAAACTAGAAATGATATTAAAAATCAGCAAAGTAAAGAACTGAATACAGCTAAACGGATATCATCTTTAGAGCGAGAAATGTCATTAACAACACAATTAATAAATAAATTAAATCGTGTTGAAAAGCATACCCGCAGTCAGATTGGAAAATTAGAAATATATATTCCGGAAAACGAAAGATTATTAGAAGAATATCTAAATCGCTATGAAAAACGCGCAGTTGAAATATACAAAAAGGGCTCACCTTCTTCCTTAATAAAACTATTGAGTTCGGCAACGTGGCGACAAGCTGTTTATCGAGCGAGGTACATGAAAATTATTTCTGATATTGAAATAGCAATGCAAGACAGTATACAATTGTTGCTTGTTGATATCTCAAAACAAAAAAGTGATTTAGATATTGCTTTGAGAAAAAATAATAACACAAAAAAAGATAAAGCAAAACAAAATGCTTTGCTCATAAAAAATAAAAGAGTTACAAAAAACGAGTTGAAAAGCATTCAAAATAATAGGAAAGAATTAGAAAAATATCTTGCTGAAAAACAAGCAGGACTCAAACAATTAGAAACAGTCCGCAAAAACTTACTAAGTGATAAAAATCGCGGATTGCGAGAGAAACGGATTCGAGAACAGCAAGAATATCTTAATTCAAAGAATTTTGCTGAATTAAAAGGGCAATTGCTTTGGCCTATAGAAGGAAAAATAGTCACTAAATTTGGAAATCAATGGAATACAAAACTTAAAACTACTACCGAAAGTCCAGGTATTGATATTGAAGGAAGTCCCCGCTCGCCGGTACGGGTGGTTTTGAATGGTATTGTAACTACAATTACATTTATTCGTGGTTTTGGAACAACTATAATTATCGACCATGGCGATGGCTATTTTACTGTTTATACCCACGTAACAGATTTACAAATTCATGAAGACGGCGAAGTAAAAAGTAGAGATATAATCGCCTATACCGGCGATACTGATGCCTTCGGTGGCTCAAAACTTCATTTCGAAATTTGGGGCAATCAAGAAAAATTGAATCCGGAAAATTGGTTGATAAAATGATCAATTTTGATGTAAAACAATCGCAAAGCGGAATTTGGGATTTATT
>Ga0190293_1000154_pt1 | contig 23981 bp, 19 predicted proteins | sample 48693001_MG_FD_161671 | JGI IMG/M metagenome (GOLD analysis project Ga0190293, IMG submission 161671) | Hydrothermal vent microbial mat bacterial communities from Southern Trench, Guaymas Basin, Mexico - 4869-30-0-1_MG | ecosystem: Environmental > Aquatic > Marine > Hydrothermal vents >...
CCACCAATTCGCATACCATTAGCACGACATATTACAGGCTTGTCATTCATTAGAATTGCAGATACCATATCATTAAACAAACGCATATACTGTTTGTATTCTTGCGGATTTCCTGCATAATATTCTGCATATTCTTTAGTGTTTCCTCCAGTACAAAATGCTTTTTCGCCAATAGCTGTAAAAACTACAGCAACTACACTTCTATCGTTAGAAGCTTGACGCATTGCAAGGATTACTTCTTTGACTGCTTGTGTAGTATATGAATTATATTGGGTAGGATTATTTAAAATAATCCACGCGTTGAACAAACCACCTACCTCATTTCCATCAAAATCTTTTGCAGGTCTTAATTCATAAAGAATATCTGTGTAGTTATAATCTGCTAAATTGTGGCTATGTAATTCCATTTTTTTATTGTGTTTATTAATTATAATTATTCTATTTTCTTGTTCTCTTCTTCATGAAAATGTGGATATGCCTTTTTGAAACTGTTTAACATTTTTTCGTAAGGCAAATCATCGAAAGTGCCGTGATTATATAAGTACTCCATATATTTATTCCCTTTCTTATCGAATTGTTGAAAAAGAGAATCATTTTTTCCATCAAAATCAAGTGGCTCAACATCAAATTTTTCACACATTATTTTATTAAAAGTTGGTGTTGCTTTTACCCATTTCCCATTCAAATAAAGGTCTGTATAACTATGAAAAACAAAAACATTTGTTTTCATTCGTTTTAGTATTTTCTCTGATGCTATGTGATTAGTAACATCAACAAAACTTAATCGAGAAGGCACCCCAATCGCTCTAGCAACTGCAGCTAATAAAATTGACTTAGTGATACAAAATCCAAAACCTCTTTTTATAGTGCTACTAGCTTTGAAAAATGGTGTTTCAAATAATATATCATTTGAATTATAAATTATACTATCTCGAACTTTATAATATAATCGAATCATATTTTCATTAGTATCACAATCATTACTAATACAAGAATTAACAAACTCCTGAACCTCTAGCTCATTAAAATCAATAAACTTTGTTGGTTTTAAATATTTTTCAAATTCTGACATTTAATATCTCTATAATTTTAACTTTATGGCACTAATACCGAACGTTTATTGTACTTATGCTCTAATGTGTTTTTAAAAACTTCGTTTATCTGTGATAAAGGGAAAGTCTCTACAAAATCTTTAATATCCAATTTCCCTGTTGCGATTAAATCAACTACCTCTGGATATAATTCTGGCATACATCCCCAAGTACCAATTAACTTTGCATCAAATGCCATAAGGTTACTTAATCTTACATTCATTTTATCCATTGTAAATCCTACAATACTTAATGTTGAAGTAAAAGTTAATAGCCCAAAAGCTAATTCCTGACCAGGAGTTGTACCAGAGAATTCAAATATTTTCCATCCGAATTTTGGAGTTCCTAACTCTTTTGCTATCTCTCTTACTTTTCCTTTTATTTCTTTAAAATCTAAGCCCTTTGAATTTATTATTGCATCTACTCCATGCTTTTTAGCATTTGCTAATTTTTCATCATTAATATCAATAGCTAAAACTTTAGCTCCCATAATCTTAGCAATTAAAGCCCCATAAACTCCTACTCCACCAACACCAATTACAATCGCTAAATCTCCTTCTTCCAGCTCAGATTTTTTTACTACCTGATAAGGCGTAGAAATAGCATCTGCAATAACAGAAACCTCAGCTAATTCATATTTCTCTAATAATGAATCTGGAACTTCACATAAATATTGATGAGGTACTTTTATATGCGTTGCAAATCCACCGTGAAAATCATTTCCTGGCATCAATTGATTTTGACACATATTACTTCTTCCCTTATTACATAGCTCACAATTTCCACAAGGAAGTACAGCAGGAATTATTACATTTTTTCCTACCCAATTATTTGGACCTTCAGTAACTGTTCCACTAATCTCATGACCTAATGTCAAAGGTTTTTCCATTTTAGTTCTAACACCATCGTGCCAAAAGCTTAGATCGGTATGACAAACACCACATCCTGCAATTTTTACAATCGCTTCATTTTCATCTATTGTGGGCATATCTGACTCTACTAAAGAAAAATCTTTCTTCAGTTCTGTCATTTGCCATTGTTTCATTTTTTCCATTTTATTAACTATTAAGTCATTGCAAGCCATGAAGCTATCTTTTCATTAGTATGAGATTGCTTCGTTCCGTTGCACTGCAATCGCAATGACGGTTAATTTTATGCATTCATATTCTCAAACAGTATCGCTGTTCCTTGTCCTCCCCCTATACAAGCTGAAGCGATACCATACTTAACACCTCTTGCTTGCATTTCTCTCGACAAGGTTAAGGACAAACGAGTTCCTGTAGCGGCTAATGGATGACCTAAAGCAATAGCTCCTCCATTTACGTTACAGATATCTCTATTTAATCCTAATTCTTTTTCACATCCTAGATATTGAGCTGCAAAAGCTTCATTAATCTCAATTAATCCAATATCATTTAAGGTTAATCCTGCCATTTCTAATACTAATTTAATTGCAGGAACAGGTCCCAATCCCATAACTCTAGGATCTAAAGCACTTGTTGCAGAAGCTACAATTCTTGATAAAGGCTCTAATCCCTTTTCTTTTACAAAATCACCACTTGCTATAACTACTGAAGCTGCCCCATCAACTATTCCACTTGAATTAGCAGCTGTCTGAACGCCATCTTTTGCAAATACAGAAGGTAGTTTGCTCATAGATTCTAAATCTGTTGGACGAACATTTTCGTCTGTAGTAAAATCAACCACCTTTCTTGGTAATCTTACTTTTCTTGGATTTAAACCTTCTATTTCAAAAACAGTAGAATTCATTTTAATTACCTCATCATTAAAAAACCCTCTTTCCTTCGCTGTTATGTATTTATCTATAGATTGTTTGGCAAACTCATTGGCTTCTGCTTTAGTGATTTTATGTTTTGTAGCTACATTTTCCGCAGTACAACCCATAGGAACTGCTGCCGTATCATTTAAAGCTTCCCACAACATATCTTTAAAATCAATTCTTCCCAAAGGATAACCCATTCTATTTCCAAAACTCACTGTTGGAGAGAGTGTCATATTTTCTGTACCTCCACATAAAGCCGTACTTGCTTTTCCTAAGGAAATTTGTTCGGCACCAGAAATTATAGTTTCAAATCCACTTCCACAAATACGCTGTAACATTACAGCTGGGATACCTTCTGGAATACCTGTGTATAAACCAATATGACGTGGTAAAAAATAAGAGTCGGCAGAACTTTGTCCAATATTAGCATACATTAACTGGTCAATATCATCTGCATTAATTCCAGATTTCTCGATTGCTGCTTTACTAGCATATATCCCTAAATCTGTAGGAGAAATTTTTCCAAGAGTTCCACATAGTTTACCAAATGGAGTTCTAGCTCCATTTACTAAAAATATATTATCATAAGTTATTCCTATTCCTTTTAATTTATTGTGATATCCTTTCATTTATTATTTTTCTTTTAATTCTAACTCTTTATTCTCTTTTTGTAATTTATTCCATTGATTCTTTGCAATAATAGCTGCTCCAAAAGAAACTACATGTTGTGGATTGCCAACTATTTGAATATTCTTATTGAACTTTTCATTTAGTAAAATTTTTAAATACGGATGATGAGCAATAACTCCTCCAATCAAAAAAGTAGAAATATCATTTTCTAACCTTAACTTAGCAACTTTATTAGCAATAGAAAGATAGATTCCTCTAGAAATATCCTGAACAGTTAATCCTTTAAAAATCCAGCTCATTATTTCTGTCTTGGCAAAAACGGTGCAAAAACTATTTAGCTCTTTATCTGAGTTAGAAAGAGATGCTAAAGTGCTCATTTCAGAAATATTAATATTCGCTCTTTCTGCAATTTCAGAAATAAATGAACCTGTTCCTGCAGCACATTTATCATTCATATAAAAATTACTAATATGGTTTTGGTCATCACATTTAATAATCTTTATATCTTCACCTCCAATATCTATTATATTCTTTTCCCCTGAATGATATGCTGATACACCCGAAGCTGCACAATTAATTTCAGTTTTAATAATATCTGAGTTTTGAAAATGTTTTCTGCCATAACCTGTTGCACAACTATATTTAATTTTAAATGATGAAGCAATGGTTTGCATAACATTCTTTTGTGCTTGCTTATCGTTTAAGAGAGTGGGTAAAGAATAAATAAAAATCGAGGTTCCTTTTTCATCAATTACTGCAAATTTAGAATAGGCTGAGCCCAGATCAATCCCTAAAAAGCAATCTTTATTTTTATATTTAGTTAGAGAAACCGATTTATTAATCATTCCCTTATCTAAAATCCTTTTTGTTAAATCACCTGCCAGACCTGGGATTCTAGAAATAATATTTTTATTAGTCATCGCTTTTACCATATTAGTAAAAGATAGATTTAGTGAAGTTCTTACATAATGCTTACGACCATATTCTACAATCTTTCCGTTGAAGTAATTTATTTCGGTTCGGCGATTATTAATAATGTCTAGGGCTAATGAAGGGAAATGATCTCCTCCCTTTTTTAAATAACGCATACATTGACGAATAAAATCATCAGGGAAATATATTTTTTCTGTTTCAGCAACTTTTACGGCCTCATTAATAATTTGTTCAATCAACTCTACAGTATCTTGGTCATTCATTGCTTCTGCCATTGTTAATCTACCAACTCCACATAATGCACTTAATGATGAATTTAATATGGTTTTTTCCCAACTTCGTTTAATTAATTCAAAAGAGTCAACTGAATCAGTCGTTAAACCAATTGAATTAAGTAATCCAGCAATAATATCTGCTTCTTTTATTTTTGTGTCATTAATAGAACCTATATAATTTGGAGGTATAAAAAAGTTAACTTTAACAGTATTTGGTGTAACAATATTACCTGCAAAATTTAAAACTATTCTTAATATCCTTGATTCAGTAAAAGTTGGAATTAATAGCTCTTCAACATCAATACCGTTTTGTGCAGAAACTACTGTTAACTTATCTGTAATTAACTGTGAAGCTTCAGTTAATGCATCATTTACTTGATAAGATTTTAATGTGAAAAATAAATAGTCTAAATCTAATCCTTCTAATTCTATGATACTTCTATATACTTTATCGAATTTAGAATTTGACTGAAATACATTTTCCAAAAATATTCCATCTCTTTTAATCTTATTGTACTTTACAGCATTACGAACAACAAGGGCAACATCGCATCCTGCTTTTTGAAAACCATTAGCAAGTATCATTCCAACTGGACCCAAACCAATAATTCCAATTTTTATTTTTTTTGTGTTGCCCATAAATTATTAAACTTTTATATCTTCTAATTGTTCTAAAAAAGTTTCGATTTTTGTAATACTTTGCTCTTCTGAAAAAAAGCGCAAATCACATAAATCTCCTTCAATAATTAAAAACGGAATTCCTGTAATAGTTTGCAATCGTTGAGGCATACCAAATTTTGCATTTGAATTATTGAAACAGGTTTTAGTATCATGATAGACAATTCCATCTATTTTATATTCCTTAAACCATTCAGCCAGTATTTTTTCTTTGGCTTTATCACTTCTGTTTATAAATATTTCAGTATAGGCTCTAGCTGTTGAGTTCCAAGGGTCATTCTCATCAAATTTATCAAATACCCAACTGCTACAATACGTTGAAGCTACTACTGCAGAATCATTATTAGCGAACAAATCACTCATCATTCTTAATTTTCCCCATATTGGCATCCCTTCCCAAAAGATTCTAGTTTTTGTTTTAGGAATAAAACCAACATTATTTTTTACATTTTCTTCTAGTTCTGCTAAAAGAATCGTATAATAATCTTTTGCAATTTGAGTGCCTCTTAAAACAACTATGGGACCCATATGTATGGTCCCATCAAAAAAGCTAATCGGAGCATTTTCTGAAATAGACGTTTTTAAAACTTTTTGCCAAAGTAGTGTTGCTTCTTTACTTAATTTTACTGTTTCTTTGAAGGCATCAATATTAAATTTTCTTCCACTCACTTGTTCACAAACAGGAATCATTTTTTTCATTTGCTTAACTACCAAATCTACTTCATCTTGTGTGACTTCATCTAAGTATCTGGGAGGTTGTATGCCTACAATAGGGCAATTGAATTCATCCGCATAAAATGTAAACCAATCTTCGACTTCTCTACATTGATTCGTATTGTAAGCAATGATATCAGGTTTAGGTACACCTTCCATCCCATAATGTTTTTGCAAAGGAGATTGTTTCTTTAGATAGGAGCCTATATCTGCAGTAGTATAAGAGCATATGTGTCCTGAATATCCACACTTAATAGCCTCTGGAATAAAATCCATTGCTGTACGAGTTGCACCTAATAATGCACCATGGTTTTCAGGAAAATAAACTTCAAACCCAAAGGACCTCAACAATTCTGCTGGGCCAACACTAGTACACCAGGCAACTTTCTTATTGCCAGAATCTAATGAAGTGAAATATTCACTCATTAGTTTCTTCATATTTTCTGTTGATTTAATCTTGTACAATTTTTCTAGCTATATTATTTTTTACATCCAATTCAACTATATAAACATCTTCTTCAATAGGGACGTTCTTACCGTACATATTATTAAGATGAGTTTTGTATTTTTCTAATACTTTATTAGGGGCAACTTTCATTGATGGGGTAAGTGTACTATTATCTAAAGACAACTCCTCATCTATTAAAGAGGCTGATTTAATTTTAGAAAATTTTTGCTTAATATCACAATTGGTATCTTGTAAACAACCATGCAAGCATTTCGTTAACTCTTTTAAAGTTCTTGGGCAAAAACATCCTTCTTCTGGTGAAACTTGATAATTTGGGCTAAGCAGCATACTTTTTTTAGGAAAAATTAAAGCTACAGGGTGATCTTCTCCACTTCCAGATATAATGACATGCTGAACATAATGGCATTTTAATTGAATTGCTTTTTCAAGATCTGTTGGAACCACTTTCTCCCCATTAGACAATTTGAAAATTCTATCTTTTCTTGAAATTAACTTTACACCTGTTTCGGTGATTTTTCCAACATCTCCTGTTTTATACCAACCATCGTCTGTAAAAGTATTAGCATTAGCTTTATCATTATCATAATAAGCTCTCATAACATTTGGTCCCTTCACCTGAATTTCGCCATCTTCATCTAAACGAACACTAACACCAGGAATAGGTTTTCCAACAACACCAGATACTCTTTTTAAACTAGGATCTGTAAGTGTACAACAAGGTGATGTTTCTGTTAACCCCCAACCTTCTATCACAGGAATATTTCGTTTTTGAAATTCCAAAGAAAGTTTTTCGGGTAAAGCTGCTGCTGCAGTAAAAATGAATTTTAGTCCCGAATTAAAGAAAATGTCTTCAGCTTCTTTACTGGCTAATGTTTTTTCATAAAGCGATAGATATACTCTAGGTACACTAAAAAATATGGTTGGTTTTACTAATTTCCAATTTTCAAAAATGGAATCGGCATCTCTACCATACTCACTTTCCAAATAATAAGTTGCTCCATTATAGAGCGCTGTAAACAATTCGAAAATCCCTCCAAAACTATGATGCCAAGGTAAGTATGCTAAAAACCTATCATTTTCATTTACTTCCCATACAATATCCAACGCAGCTTGTTGCGATAAAATATTTTTTTGCATAAGCTGAACACATTTAGGAGTTCCCATAGTGCCCGAAGTATACATATTTAAACATATAGTATCAGGTTTAATACTTACATCAAAACAAGGTTCTTTTCCTTGAGGAATCTCATTTAATAAATCTGAAAAGGGCACTAAACTAGTATAGCGTTTATCCTCCACATCTTTAAAGTGAAAAATAGATTGTAATTGGTTTAATTCTCCTCCAATATTATCCATTTGGGATTGTCCCTCAACAGCCATCCAAGTTGCTCCAGAATGGTTGATTAATAACTCTGCGGTATCTTGTTTAAAGTGAGCAAAAATTGGAACTGCAATTCCTCCAAAAGCCATAATCGCCAACTCTAACTCTAACATTTCTAAACAGTTTCGGCTAAAAAGAATCATTTTATCCTCTTTTTTGAAACCTGCTTTTTTTAAATTATATGTAATCTTTTCAATATTACTATAAAATTCAGCCCATTTAATACCCTTATAAACTCCCTTATCATTTTTCTCTTGATAGACAAATCTATCTGAGAATTTACCAACATTTCTATTTAAAAGCATTGCAATATTAGGTATTACATCTTTAAGTTGATATTCTGAATTGAGCTGTTTCATATCTAGTTTTAAGCTACCACTGCAGCTTCTTTTTCTTTCAATTTATAATATCTAAATCCACCCCAAAGTGCTGCTCCAACAGCACCTGAGTAAATTGCATCTGGATGAGAGCCAAAAATTAAATTTGTTTTCTTTTTTTCATCCGATAATTCTTCAACTGCTTGAAGCATTCCTGTATTCATTCCCATTCCTCCTACCAAAGCAATTTCAGATTCAGCTCTTAATGAACCTAATAATTTAACTACTCTTGCTGCTATTGAAAGATTGATTCCTTTTACAATATTTGCAGTAGAAAGTCCTTTTGATACTAAATTAATAACATCTGTTTCGGCTAATACTGCACAAATCCCAGAAGGAACTTCAGGGTTATCCGCCTCTAATGACATAGGTCCAACTTCTTCGATTGCCAAACCTAGGTAACGTGAAATATTTTCGATAAATTGACCAGACCCTGAGGCGCATTGACCTGTCATCTTATAATCCATAACCTTACCTCTATGATCTATTTTTATGGCTCTTACATAAAGACCACCCATATCAACAACAGTTCTTGCATTTGGAACAAAATATTTTCCACCTCGTGCATGAGAAGTCATACTGTAAAAATGTCCTGTCTTTTTTTTAACCATCTCGCCCTCACCTGTAGATGCCAAATAAGCAATATCTTTATCGTAATCCAGATTGTTGCGTTCTAAAAGCATATTAAAAGTATCTTCCACCACATCTTTGGGGTTTCTTTTTCTAATTTTTTCGGTCTGTTTATCGATAATTTTATGATCTCCGGAAACATTGTCATAGGTCATAATAACACCTTTAACATAACTTCCGCCAACATCAATACCCATTGTATAAATTGTCTCACTCATAATTATAGCTATTTAATGTTTAGTTGTTTTCTTTACTTTTGAAGGTAGGTCAACTTCAATATTTCTTCTTGCAAACATTGCTCCTCCTAGTGCTCCCATAAAAATGGAGTCCGTATGAATGTTCATAGTAATATCTCCATAAGAATCAGTCACCATTTGTTTTACATATTTTAGCACTGCTTGATTACGTGCAACTCCTCCTGTAAAAGTAAATTCTTCTCTAACTCCTCCCGATCTGGCTATAAGAGACATTGCCCTTTGTACAATTGCTTTATGTAATCCTGCCAATATATTGGGTCTTTTTTCTCCATTATGTAAAAGTTCCTTTACTTCAGCACCAGCAAAAACAGTACAAGTTGAGCATATAGTTGTTTCCTTATCTGCACTCATAGCTTCTGGACCTAGTTCGTTTAAAGAAATACCAAATTCATCTGCTATATAGCCTAAATACCTGCCACATCCTGCAGCGCACCTATCATTCATATGAAAACTAGTCACCAAACCATGACTATCCACCTGAATGGCCTTAGTATCTTGACCACCAATATCTAATACTGTCCGGGTATTTGGAAAAACAGCATGAGCTCCAAAAGCGTGACAAAGTATTTCAGATTTAATACAATCTTCCGGAAAAGGAAGTAAAGCTCTTCCATAGCCAGTACCAACCATATTTGCAATATGAATGTTTTCTTCTGCTATGGAATCAATATGATCTCTTAATGATGCTTCAACAGTTCTATAATTATTTTTTATAGCATTGAATTCTGCAAAATACCAATCCTCTTTTGTATCGTCTTCTGGCAGGTCAACTAAACCTTCATATTTGGTTTCTAAAATTTTCATTGATTCATCCACCAACTCTTTAAAATTGAAAGTAATCATCTCATTTTCAACAGGGGTAATACTCTTATCATATGCTAACATTAAAGGTTCATAGAGTAATTTATCTGCTTTTTCAACTTCAGCATTATAACGTTCACTAACGATGTCTCTAAAGAATTGATTTTTAGAACCTAAATCTTCATTAATAAATTCATTTTTAATTTTTGGACGAATAACTTCAACTATCTTATTTAATGACTTAATTATATCTTCTCTGTTTTCATAAGTATAGTTTTGAACTGTTTCTTTCAGTTTTTTCTCTAGCTTATCCATTCTTCGTTTAAACTGACGATATTTAAAAACACTTCTAATGTCTTCCATATACTTTTTAAACTCAGGCTTTGACTCAATATCATCTTTTAACATGTTCGTTAACAATGTAAAACGGGCATCATAAATAGCCTCTTCCTGAGCAATATCTGCAGCTACTTTATAATTAGCTCTGGTATTGGTAATTCCCCTTCCTATAATCTCATCTTTATCATTGATAATGACAGCTTTAGAAGTGGTTGAGCCTAAATCGATTCCTAAAAAGTATTTTTTCATAATAAGTTTCTTATTTCAGTATCTGATTAAACAGTTTCTGTTTCCATTTTTTTACGTTGTTCCAGCATTTGAAAATATGATTCTAACCTATTTTTAATATTTGAATAAGAAAAATATCGTGGATCAACAAGATCTGATTCAATGAAACCAACAGGGATTTCCAAACTATCTTCAATTTCACGCATCATCCCTAATTGTCCTGCAGAGAACGAATTACAGCTTTTAATAGAATTAGTTATATAACCATCTGCATCATAATCAACTATGCATTTTTTTAATAATTCTATTCGTTGAGGAATATTCATATTGGTATAACAATTCATACAGTATTCAGCCAAAGCTTCTAATGGTCTTTCTGGATCGTGTCTCCATCCATAATCATAAACACCTCCAACTTTAGTATAAGAAGACGCTACAATAACAGCTCCCATATCATAGAATATTTTCCAGAATTCTCGAAAGCTAGTCCAGTTTGGTGGGCCTTCAACAACTAGTCTGTATTTTTCTTCTTTCATTTCTCCTTCGGGAGTAATAGGCCCTTGCCCATTTTTAATTCTTATCTGTATTTCTTTGTACAACTCTTTGTAATAATCTATCGCTTTCTGAGTTCCTCTAAAACCAATATTAATAGGACCTATATAATAAACACCTGCGAAATAGGCGTCAATAGGTGAAGGTTTATGTTTTGTAGTTTCAAATATTTTAGTAATCAAATCTTCAGCTTCTGCAGATAAAGCTAAAATTCTTTTCAATTTATCTTCATCGTATTTAACTCCAGAGACCTCTTCCATTTGCGGAATCACTTCTTCTTTAAATTGCTTCGTCATATACTGAAGCATTTCTGGTGTTATTTCTCCATTTTCTTGATATGGAGTATGTACCATAATAACCTTAGCATTTGGATACTCTCTTTTTAAAGTTTCAAACCATTTCATAAATGTGAAACAACCTGTATAACTTAATAAAAGAACATCTGGTTCGGGAAGTTGTTGTCCTGTAGGTCCAATATTACCTTTCATCATCATCCCTACATCACATTTTACATAAGTACAAACATCTTCAGAATGTGCGTTTTTTTCTGCTTCTCTAATATAAGCCCGAGATTTTTTACGCATGGCATTTTGAAGCGCATTAATCTCTGGATATACAGGAAGCATATCGAATGTTTGTATTAATTCGGATAAATTTCCTGGAATAAAAGTGTAGCAAACTTTTTTACCTAATTCTTTAGAATTTGCCAAATCGTTAAATAGTCCTTCTATCATCTCCTTTTGGAGAATCATACTTTTTTCTTTTTGTGCTTTTTTAGACATATCTCTATTTTAAAAGAATTCTAATTTATGTTAAAATAGGTTCGTCTTCCCATAATTTTATTGAATCAGAAAAGGTTCCTACTTGTTCTTTAATCACTTTATATTGATTTATGTTTTCACTATACTGAAATGCTATATATCGTATTCCCATCTTGTCAAATGCATTTTGAAAAATTGGTGCATCTAATAAACTAGGATCACAAAAACTTGCCGAAGCAAATATTACCCCATTAGCCCCTCTATCTTTTACAATTTTTGCTAATCGGTTTTCTTTTGGGTTATGAACATCGTAAATAGATGAAGAATACTGACTTTGGTTTATATATGAAAGAGCAATGGATTCAAGTGGTTTATTGGTTGTCGCGTCAATGTCTCCAAGAATCATTCGAGATCCTAGCATATAATCATCATCGATTACATAACAACCTGCTTCTTCAACTGCCCTTATTAAACCTAAGGATGGTTGTTCACAAAATGCTCCAGAGATAACTACTTTAATTTTATCTTGAGGAGTTCCTATCTCTTCTTTAATATGAATACAAATTTGCTCTAATATAGCGTTGTGTTCTTCAACGGGAATAACAGTTCCCGCCCGAACGATGCTATACACTTCTTCAATGGATAAACGCCAAGGAAAGTCTTGACGAATATTGTATATAAGTTCTATTAATTCTCTGTTCTTATTATATAATTTAATAGAATGATTTAAATCTTCTGTAGTAACTTCTTTGCCATTAATCTCCTTGATATATTTTAAGACATGTTCCATTTCTTGTTGATAGAACACTCCGCCAATAGCAGGCAAGAAATTTTGAGGAAAATCCATATACTTTACAAATTTTCCGATTTTTTGCTGTTTAAATATTCCAGACAAATTTCTTATCACATCACATATAGAAGGAAAAATGAAACCATCAATATGATCCATTTGCTTATCAAGTGCTATTTCGAGAATACTTCTTGGAATATGACAGATATACGATTGATAATAAGCATCTCCTTTAATGATTTGCTTATTGTCACCTCCGCCAAATATCCCAACAGGCATTGCCCCTGCAGCGTGAATAATCTCTCTAGGAAAGTAAATAGGCATATATCCTACCAATACTCTGCCTTCTTTTTCTTCTTTCCAGTTTTTTGCCCTTGAGAAGTCTAGATCGAAAGCATATTGTTTACATTCACTTATAAGTTCACTTAGATTTTTCATATAAAAAAATTAAAAACCAAATACCATTTTGATTTCATTCTTTACTCGAAACGAACTCTTTTAAAATTTTAGAAATAAACTATACCCTACCATCAAGCAAAAAATGAAGAAAAATCGGGTATGGTTATAATTGTGTCATTAAGACTTTAATTAACTAGTTTCTTAATTAAGACAACAATTTATTACGAATTTTGCATTTTTCCAAATAAAAAGACAATTATATCTTAATTTAAGATTATTTAATCTAAATTATCTATAAGCTTTTAAATTATATTTTTAAAAAAGGTATTGAATTGTAAAAAATAAGTTATAATAAATCTTACGAAAGAATAACATTTTATTAAAAACGTGTATTATTTTTACATAATGAAGAGAATATCAGCACTTATTTTAGCGGGAGGGGAATCTAATAGAATGAAACAGCCCAAAGCTTTTTTAAAATTTGATAAAAATAGAACGTTCTTAGAAAAAATAACAAACGCCTATATTGAAGCTGGTATTGATGACATTATTCTTGTCATTAATGCTTCATCTCTCAATAATGAAAACAAAATTATCTTGTCACATTTAGGTAAAAAAATAATTCTAATTAATAATAAAAACCCTGAAAAAGGGAGGCTATTCTCAATAAAATTAGGGTTGTCTACATTAAATAATTCCAAAGGATGTTTTATCCAAAATATTGACAATCCTTTTGTAAATAGTGAATTATTAATAAAAATGATTCCTTTAGTAAAAATTAATTCATATGTCTCTCCTACTTTTAATAAAAGGGGAGGGCACCCAATATTAATATCAAAATCTATTTATGATACTATAATTGAAATAAATGATGTTTCAGCTACACTCCGAAATAAGTTAGAAAGATTTAATAAAGTAATTTTACCATCTAATGAAAACGTATTAATTAATATCAATACGATTAATGATTACACAAAATACTTTACTGAAGATTGACCTATTATCGAACCGGATAATAAATTTATTTAAAAAACTTGATGATGTCTCGATAAATGAAAATCCATTTTCAAATTGAAACCATTTTGAAACTTATATCAGAGTGCAAAAAACAAATAAAAATGAGGATAGCAATAATTATTGAAAATCCTTTTATGGCTTTAGCTATAATTAATTTTTAAGTGGCTCAAAAATTTCCGTTTTCAGTGGTTTTCTTTGACCTTTTTTTGCAGTTTGAGCATCGATTTATAAATTTCCTGAAATAAATCGATATCCAACACCACTAATGCTAACAATATGTTTTGGGTTTGAAGGAACTTCTTCGATTTTTTTTCTGAGTTCTAAAATAGAGTTATCCACCGTTCGTGTTGTTGGTGTTTTCTCATATCCCCAAATCTCATTCAATAAATCATGCCTATGTACTACTTCCCCATCATGTTGAATAAAGTATTCAAGAATTAAAAATTCTTTCCTGGTAAAATGAATTTCTTTTCCGTCAATAGAAACAATCATTTTTTTAAAATTAATTTTCACATTATCGAAAGAATATTTTTCTAAATTAACTTTTGACGGATAAGCTCTTCTTAAAATAGCTCTAATTCTCGCTAGCAATTCGGAAATACTAAATGGTTTAGTTATATAATCATCAGCTCCATAGTCCAATCCTGCTATTTTATCCATTTCAGACCCTCTTGCAGTTAGCATGATTATAGGTTTCACTGGTTTCTTCAACTTAATTTTTTTACAGATTTCAAATCCATTCATTCCAGGTAACATAATGTCCAGAATTAACAAGTCAAAATTATTTTCAAGAGCTAGTTTAAACCCTTCTTTTCCATTATCAGCAGTGTTAACTGTGTATCCTTCTGCGATTAAATTATCTTTCAAGCCCATAAGTATACTTATATCGTCTTCAACAACTATAATATGTCTCTTTCCTTCCATAATTATTTACTGTTTAATATAATGGTAAAAACACTTCCTTTATCTAGGGTGCTTTTCACTAATAATTTTCCGTTTTGAGCCTCAATAATATCTTTACTTACTGTTAAGCCTAATCCTGTTCCACTTATATTTTCATTTTTCTTAGAATTAACCCGATAAAATTTATCAAAAATATTTTTCTGTTTTCCTTCAGGAATGCCAATCCCGTTATCTTCAACTTCAATGAATGCTTCTCCTCCTTTTTTGTATAATCTTACAGTTAGTTTTTTCTTGATATCAGAATATTTAATCGCATTGCTGATAAGGTTTGACAATACTTGTTTTATTCCTTCAGAATCAACTATTGCTATTATATCTTCTTCAAGATCAAGTATTACCTCAAATTTATTTATTTCCAACCAATAATTCATCTCTTCCATAGTAGAATTAACTATATCAAATAAATCATATTCCTTTAAATGATACGCTAATTTGTCGTTTTCTTTTCTTGAAAAATCTAGAATATTATTAATCATCCTTTTTAATCTCTCACTTTCTTTAACGATAACATTGGAGTATTTTTTTAAATCCTGATCAGATTTTACCCTTCCTAATAAAATGGATTCTGCAAACATATTTATTGAGGTGAGTGGAGTTTTTAACTCGTGGGTCACATTGGACACAAAATCAGCTCTCAATTTTGTCATGCGTTTTTTCCTTTTCTCATCTTGAATAAGAGTAAATAAGCCTATCAACATTGCTCCAAATAATAAAAACAAGCCAATTGCTATTGTAATTTTTCTTTTGAAAATATATTCCCCTACGGCCTTATGGTTTTTCAATTCAACTTGTATGACTTTTCTATTGAAAAAAGGAGAAAAAGTGTTTTGAATGAACAATTCTTTATCAAAAAAAGCCCCATTAACACCTTCATCTACCAGTTGAATTTCATATTCAAATTTTGTGGGCTCTCTGTTTAAATTTTTTAAAACAATGCTACTAATGTTTTCTAACGAAATTGTATAGCCTCTTGATTGTTCGTCGGATAGATTCAATAATAATATTTCATTATCATTGTTTTTATTATCGATCACTACGAAATTATTTAACTGAAGGAAGGACTCGGTTTTTTCTTTCTTTATAATTTTCTGAATCGTGTTTTTATAATCATCAATAGTTATAACCCTTCTACTTATGGTTTGGCACAAAGAACGTACTCTGTCTTGGTTTTTTTTATTTTGAAGGCTAACTAAAAGGTCTCCTGTTGAACTGTTATAGGCTATTTCATTATTCACTAATCCATTAAGAAAAACGACTAATAGATTGTCTATCTCTGTATTTAATTTTTCGTCTGATAAGGTTAAAAGCTGATTAATCGAAAAATAAGCATAGGGAAAACCAAACTCATTTGAAGCATCATTAAAACTATTAATTATTTTCTTACACAAATCCAACGCTCGTTTTTGATCGCCAGATTTAATACACATTCTTGCTACAGCATTGTAAACCTTTGCTGAATCGGATTTGTCGCTAGCGTATTTTAAAGTGCTTAAATACTGCTTTTCGGCCTCTGCATACTTTCTTAGAGCAAATTCAGATTTCTCGGCCTGCTGATATCTTTTTGTGAAAGATGCTGGCGTAATCTTATCGATAGATCCAAATGTGGTTTCAAAAAAATGGGGCCTAATTAAAGCCCCATTTTTATTAAAAATTAGATAATCATTAACTAGTATATGGTCTTTTTCAAAAACATCTCCATTAGGTGAAAGTGAATCAATTGGATTATTTTTATTAAGATCTTTAACTAGATTCTCTAAGGTATGGTGAAACTGCAATCTATAATTTTCAATAATCGTCTTCTCTTCTTCGGTGATTCTCTTTTCTGTGAGTTCTTTAAAATTTGAAATATTATTGATGCCCAAATAAGTAAGAATACTCCCAGCAACAATCACTGTTATTACATAGACAATAATTAGCTTAGATCCCTTAGTTATATATGTTAGAATATTTTTCAAATAGTCTAAAAAATTAATACTTACTCAAATACACCCGTCAATTTATAAATATCTGTTCCACTATTGATATGTAATTCAATAGCGGCCTTATTTTCAATAGGATGAAATTCGGGTCCGCCAGCTTTAAAATTTAATTCTCTGCCAGGAAATAACTCTTTTATAGAGATGGTCTTTTCTTTTTCATCACCCTTAAATGATTTTCTTATAATTGTGTTTTCATTCCATAAATAAAAATAATTCCTATCTGGTGATATTCCAATAAATGGTCCTTCTTCCTTTTCTGCAATTTTTTCCATTTTTTTGGTTTTTATATTATAAGTGAAAGTGCCAAATCTGTTAAAGATCACACAGGTGTTCTCTTCTTTGTCTATAAATTCTCCGAACCAAAAACCGTCATCATTTCTGACAATTTCTTTCTTTTCTTTAGTTACCATGTTGTACTCAAAATATGTTTTCCAATCAGGAGCAGAATAATAGATTTTATTCTTATCTCTTGAAAAGTGCATGGAATGGCCTGTTTTTTTGACGGTTTTAGAGCCAAATTTATCATTTGGGTTTGTGAGAACAGGAGTAATTTTTCCATCCAAAACATCAACAGTAAAGATTCCTCCTTCATAATTTTCTTTTATCCTAGCGTGTATTAACAATTTATAATCATTGTAAGACCAGCTCAATAAATGCCAATTAGTTCCATAGCCCACATAATTCACATACATATCCAATTTCAGTTCTTTATGTTCATTGGATTTTGTGTCATAGATATTGACATGATATTTTCTGCCTAAGTTGTTGTCAATATCATCTTCTATTTGAACATGGAAATTTGATCGTTTTGTTTGATAGCTGATATATCTTCCATCCTTTGAATATCTGGGATATCTGCCTCCATATTTTAATGTAAGGTCTGTAATTTGTTCGATTAATACATCTTTGGTTTCAAATTTTTCGCCAAAATCTATTGTGAAAATATCTTGTCTATTATTTGCAGTAGCATAATAAAGGGACTTGTCTTGCGCAACACCCATCAAGTGTACTTGCATCCCCATATTTCTTTTAATACTTATTGGATTCCCTGTCGGCTTACCATTCTTTATGGCTATTTTGTATAGATCGATTGTTCCCAGGTTGTTACTTAAAAAGAGGATAGAGCTCCCATCTGGATTCCACAATGGCTTATAATTATTTCCCCTTTGATCAATAATTGTTGATATTGAAAAATCTTCCAGTGATATGGTATAAATGTTTTGATTTCTAGAATTTTCCTTTTTTCTCGAAAAAATGATGTGTTTTCCATCAGGTGAAAACTTAAACTCTTTGGCGTGTTGGTTCCCAAAGTTTATTAGTTCTTTAAAATTTTTATTTGCCAATGAAATTATAACCAGCTTTTGATGTTTTTCCTCTCCTACATTAACATTAATTGTTCCTAATAAATAATCCCCATCATTGCTAAAAGCCACTGCCGTAGGAACATCAAATTCATCAACTCCTTTGATGATGGTTTGGGCATTACTTCGATCTAAGTTTGTTATTCTGACTTCCATTTGACCCTCGGCTTTCCACATATAGGCAACTCTTTTGCTGTCGGGGGACCAAACTGGTGAATCTGGATCACTCCATTTTTTTGATTTCCAGGCATTTCCTTCGGTAATAGAATCTGTTTTTCCAGTAATAAGATCGAAATACATTAATTCTTTGGATTCTTCCCAGTCTTTAAAAAGATAATACCTTCCGCTATTATCAATATTTTGGGCACCGAATACTGTATCATTCTTGATATGAAAAGTCAGCAATCCTTTGTTTTGAACTTTTATATCTGACCCTATAATGGATTTCAGTTTTTCTCTTGCTATGGAGCTAATTTCTGATTGGTCTGAAAATTCTGCTATAAGCTTTTCATATACCCGCGAGGCATTCTTTTTTCCTAATTTTTCATAACAAATCCCGATATGTAGTAAGGAATTTGCTCGTATTTCTCTATCTACAGAGGTGTCATCTACGAGTTTGCTGTAAATTTCAATAGCTTCGGTTAAATTTCCTTCACCTTCTTCTTTCATCATAGCTTGTTGAAATGCTTTTTCAGCATCTTGTGCTATTAAAGAGGTCAAACTCCCTAATATTAAAAAGGAGATCAATAAATATTTTACTAAATTTTTCATAAGAATAGTTTTTAAGATTTATTCATTACAAAAATATATGCTGATCGAGGGCGACATGTCAAAGATTCGTGTAATTTATGTCAATAAATTGTCATATAATATGATACTTATCAGGCGAGCGAATTTATGGTGATACTAATCAAACGATTAAAATTGAAACCCTTTAAATATCCAAATCAAGATTTCAAAGTTGATTTCTTAATTATTATTTACTTAACTGGGCTCTCTATATCTACATTGTTATTATTAAATTTCTTTAAATATATTTATCGAGTGTATATTAAAGATTATTAATAATGCTACCTTTTAGCAATGACCCGTCCTGAAATATGTATACACAAAACAACAAGTATATGTATTAAAATGACAGAGTAACCAGACGTTACAGCAAACCTTTCAAGTTAAAAACTGTTAGTGTTAATAAGGATTTTAAGAGGAATAAAAAAAGGGACAAATCAAAAAAAATTGATTTGTCCCGTCATGTACTGAAGACGGGAATTGCCTTCGGCGAGTCCCAAATCAACATGTTGAAAAAAGCCCGTGCTAATGCACAAGTGATTTTTTGTTTCCTTTAAGCATTTCAAAACAAGTTTCGTTCGCTTTTGGAAACAAAAAAGCCAAGACTTTCATCTTGGCTTTTTATCTGTACAGAAGATTGACCTATTATCGAACCGAATTATATGTTTATTCGAAAATTTAATATATTTGAAATAGATTGATTCTACAATAATATATTGTTTAAAGGAAACACTTTTACACAATTCTATTATCTTTAAGGTGGTATTAAAAAACTAAATAAAGAAAATAAAAAGGTTATGAGGTTTAAAAAGTCAAAGTGTCACTTTGCATAAACTTCTACATGAGAATGAAAAAAGTATTTGAAAAAGTAAGGATCACCTCTACTCCTTTAAAATTAAAACTTTAATGACTAATAAAGTTATCATTCTTTTTATTCTATCCTTCAGTCTAAATCTTTTAGCTCAAGATAATTCAACTTCTAAAATTGACAGTCTAAAACAAGTATTAGTTAAAGCTGATGTTGAAAACATTGACAAGATTAATTCATATATAGAACTTACTAAAATTTTCTTACATGAAAATTTAGATTTAGCAATTGTCTATGCTGAAAAAGGAAAACTATTGGCTGAAAAAAGCAGTAATGTACAGAAAGTTGCAATCTGTCTTATAGAGCTCGCAAGAATAAAAGAAATACAAAATGATATTGAAGGGTCTATTACATACCTCAATGAAGCAGCTAATCTCTATAAGGACCTGAATAAAGATAATACTTTTCTAACCGTTTGTAATTATCAGGGTATGTATTATGAAATGCTATCAAATTATGATATGTCCATTGAGAAATACCTCATTGGTTTAAAATTGTCAATTGCTCTAAACAATCGCATGTATGAAGCTGTTTTTTTAGACAACCTTTCCCAAGTTTATGCAAAAGCTAATCAACTCGATAAAAGTCTAGCTTCAATTCTAGAAGCGATTACAATTTATAATGAAATAGGGAGCAGAAATCAATACTTTCAGGCACTAATTTATGTAGGAAGCTCATATAAAAAGCTAGAAAAATATGATTTAGCAAAAGAGAATTTAAATAAAGCTAAGTCATTTTTCACAATTAAAAACGATCATATTTTACTAGCTGATATTTATGCCAATCTGGGAGGAATTTCATTGATTACAAGAAGTCAGGAAGAAGCTCTAGAATTATTATTAAAGGCTCAATATCACGCAATGATAACGAGAGATTACAACGGAGAGCAAAATTATAAATTTGCCTTAATTAATAATAGTTTAGGTAATACTTACCTTTATTTTAAAAATTATTCACAAGCTATTAGAGCGTTTAATGAATCTGAAAAGATTGGTAAAAAAATAAAGTCACTCGAAATATTGAAGGATTCATATAAGGGTCTATACTCAAGTTATTTGGGGTTAAAAAAGACGGATAGTGTCCAACATTATTTGAATCTCTTTATCCCTGCAAATGATAGTTTGATATCAGAACAGTATAATGAAAAGATAAATACCCTTAATTATGAATATCAATTAGATAAGGAAAGAAGTAGTTTTTCAATAGAAAAAGAGTTGATTGTTAGTGAACAAAAAAATCAAAAAATATTTTTTATTTCTATATTAAGTATGCTGAGTTTAATAATATTAGTAATAGTGTTTTTTTGGTATGTAATGAAAACAAAGTATCAAAAATCAAATTTACTGAGGCATAATTTAATACTTGAAAAAGAAAATTTAACATTAGATCTTGAAAGAAAGAATAAAGAGCTCACATCTACTTTACTTAATTTGATAGAAAGGAATGAGTTTATTTCAAAAATTTCTGAGAATCTTGAACATATTAAATCTAACGAAAGAGATTTTGATTTACAAAAAATCAACAATATGATCAGAGCTATTGATAAAGATTTAACCAAAAATCTTTGGAAAGAATTTGAAATGTCCTATGTTGAAGTACATAAAGAGTTTTTTAATAAACTTTCAAGTTTTTCTTCACCTTTAACATCTAATGAAAGAAGACTATGTGCCTTGATTAAATTAAATATGTCTACAAAAGATATTTCCTCTATTACATACCAAAGTAAACATAGTATTAAAATAGCAAGATATCGTTTACGTAAAAAATTAGGTTTAGTTAGAAATGAAAATTTAAGCTCTTTTCTACATAATTTATAAGAAACATCTAGTTTTCCTCCTATAGCTTAGCGTTCACTTGCTTGTATGCTTTTTTTATACTAAATAAGCATATTTGTATACTTTTTATATACGTCAATTATTAAATTTTCAATACTAATAGCAATACCTTTAACATAATTTAATTATAAAAAAGGTAAAGAAAATTTAGACTCTATCTTCAGATTATTTTTAAATAGTAACTGATGAAAAATATTAAAAAAAATCAAAAAACAAATCCTATAAAAATTGTTCCGGATTTGAAAAATCAGAATAAAGTTTTAAAAAAATTGCTAAAAGAAATTAAAAAGGGTAATACATCAAATTTAAAAAACATATAAACTTAAACAGAATTTTAATAACTAATCAATTATAGGGCAATGAAAAAACTAGAAGCAATCATTAGAAAATCCAAATTCAAAGAGGTCAAGAAAGCTCTTATTGATGGCGGATTTAATTCTTTTAATTATCACCTAACTAGGTGTATTAGTGAAAAGTCTGAAACAAGATTTTACAGAGGTGTTGCATTTGAATCAAAGGCAACTGAGCGTGTACTCCTTTCTATATATGTTATGGATAGTAAAACGGACTCCGTAGTCAATATTATTAAAACGTCAGGGGGAACAAGTGATGCAGATGACTCATACTTAGTGATATTACATGCAAATGATGCATTTAAAATTGAGGGTGGAGATGAAGATGATAAATTAATAAGAATAATATAAAAAAGAAAAAATGGATAATATAGGATTAGATACAGTATGGGTATTAATTGCAGCAGCATTAGTTATGCTTATGCAAGCAGGTTTTTCTTTTGTTGAATTAGGACTAACTAGAGCAAAAAATTCAATTAATATATTAATGAAGAATTTTGTTGATTTTTCAGCAGGTTCAATTATTTTTTGGGTATTTGGTTTTTCTTTAATGTTTGGTGAAGATATAGGAGGGTTTATTGGTGTAGGAGAATTTATGAGTGATAGTAATGCAGTAGATGGGATTCCCTTTAAAGCAAGTTTAATGTTTCAAACGGTGTTTGCTGCTACAGCTGCTACTATAGTGTCTGGAGCCATTGCTGAAAGAACAAAATTTTCTGCTTACTTAATTTTTTCAGTTGTTGTTACAGCGCTCATTTACCCTATTTCTGGTCACTGGATATGGGGAGGTGGTTGGTTATCTGAAATGGGATTCCATGATTTTGCTGGCTCTACGGTTGTGCATTCTGTAGGCGCATGGGTTGCATTAGCAGGAGCAATTGTAGTTGGCCCTCGTCTAGGGAAATATTCAGCTTCAGGTAAATCAAGAGTGATACCAGGTCACAATTTAGCATTTGGTGCATTAGGAGTATTCATTTTATGGTTTGGATGGTTTGGGTTTAATGGTGGTTCTCAATTGGCTGCATCTGGAGAAAATAATGCAGTTGCGATTTCTCATATTTTTCTAACAACTAATATCTCAGCCGTTGCAGGAGCTATGGCTGCTATGATTATAACATGGATAAGATATAAAAAACCTGCATTAAGTATTACTATGAATGGTGCTCTAGCTGGTTTGGTTGGTATTACTGCTGGTTGTGATATCGTATCTCCTGGTTCGGCAATGATTATAGGTGCTGTGTCTGGAACGTTTTTAGTATTTGCAGTTGAATTTATTGATCAAAAATTAAAAGTAGATGACCCTGTTGGTGCAGTAGCTGTTCATGGTGTATCTGGAGCTTTAGGTACAATAATGGTTGGTTTGTTTGCAAAAGAAGGAGGTTTGTTTTTTGGAGGAGGATCTGAATTACTAATTACACAATTAATAGGTGTAGTTGTAGTCTTTATTTGGGCATTCTCTTTAGGCTTCTTGTTATTTAAATTGATAAAGGTTACAATTGGAGTTCGTGTTTCAAAAGAAGAAGAAGAAAAAGGATTGGATATAACCGAACACGGTGAAGAAATATATAATTAATAATCTAAATAAAAATAAAAATGAGTTATTTTAAATTTGAGTATATGTGGCTTGATGGGTATAAACCAGTAGCCAACCTTAGAAGTAAAACTAAAATTATTCCTATGGATTCTTTTGATGGTGATGCAGAAAAATTACCAAAATGGTCTTTTGAT
>Ga0190293_1000155_pt1 | contig 23872 bp, 19 predicted proteins | sample 48693001_MG_FD_161671 | JGI IMG/M metagenome (GOLD analysis project Ga0190293, IMG submission 161671) | Hydrothermal vent microbial mat bacterial communities from Southern Trench, Guaymas Basin, Mexico - 4869-30-0-1_MG | ecosystem: Environmental > Aquatic > Marine > Hydrothermal vents >...
AAGAATACGATATTGATAATTTGGAAGTACGAAAGCTGAAGAGTGTTATTCGTCGTAAAGAATCTATAGCCGCTAACAGATATCTTGGAATTCCTGATAAGAATATTCATTTTTTAGATCTACCGTTTTACGAAACCGGTACACCCACAAAAAATAAATTAAGTGATGAAGATCTGAAAATAATGAAGAGTCTTGTTTCAAAAATTAAACCTCATCAGATATATGCTTCTGAAGATCTTGCAAGCCCGCATAGTACTCATAAACTTTGTTTAAATTCATTATTTAGTACTATCAAACTGCTAAAAGACGAAAGCTTTATGAAGGATTGTAGAATTTGGCTATATCGTGGTGCATGGTATGAGTGGGATATTCACGAAATAGAAATGGCAGTACCAATGAGCCCTGATCAGGTATTAAAAAAACGACAAGCTATTTTTTACCATCAATCACAAAAGGATGGAGCATTATTTCAAGGTGACGATTCAAGAGAATTCTGGATGAGAGCAGAAGACAGAAACAGAGAAACAGCAGAGAAATACAATGCTTTAGGCCTTGCAGATTATGCTGCTTTGGAAGCTTTTAGAAGATATTATCTTTAAACACAAAAATATAATAGGGTCAATCAAAAATCTCCAAGTTTTCACTTGGAGATTTTTTTATATAAGGAATTTTTAATCTATGCTTTGATAGGAACCGACACTCGAGTTGTATCCCATGCCAAGGTCATTCTAATGTATTTTTTCTTATCCTTAAATCCAATAGAAAATACTTCAATTGGTTCGGCTCGACTCACTTTAACTTTTACTCTGGCAACATCATATTTTTTTTCATATGCATTACCTCCCCATACATCCAAATTGGAATTTAATATAAGTGTCCATTCACTTTTATCTGGTATTGCATAAAGAACATATGTACCTGCTTTTACTTTTTGACCACCAAACATTACATCTTTATAAAATTTTATTTCGGTCGCTTCATTAGCACCAACACTCCATATCTTATGATACGGAATCATTTCTCCAAAAACTTCTCTTCCATTTTTTTGTGGTCGGCCATACAAAACTTTTATGGTTGGAGGTGATATTTTATTATCTCTAAAATAAACAATGTCATGCGGACTTTGGTCCAAATTAGGAAAGTCCTGTGCTTCTACTGAACTTTTAATAAAAAATATTAAAGTTAAAGCAAATATTATTTTAAAATTTCTTTTTTTCATAGCAAATCAGTTCATTATACAATTAAACAGTCTGTTTAGGAAATTAGCTCACTCCTTTGATTAGATATTTGCCAATATCTCCGATTGTGTATTTAACGGAATATTAATACGGGTAGAATCCCATGCCAGCACCATAAAATAGTTTTTAAAACTATGCTTAAATGCAATAGAAAATACATCTAACTCTTCCGCCTTTCTGGAAGGAATTTTTATTCGAACCACATCCTTTGATTGATCGTAAAAAGAAGCACCCCAGGTATCAGTATTACTATTCAGAATAATTGTCCATTCTTTTTCACCTGGTATGGTATGCATTATATATGTTCCGGCCTTAACAAGTTTATTACCAAACATCATATCTGCATAAAACTTTACTTCCGTAGCCTCATTTGCACCTGTTCTCCAAATTTCTCCATACGGTACCTGACTGCCAAAAACAATATCTTCATTTTTATGCGGTCTGCTGTAAATAACTTTAACCAATGGTTTGGAAACTTTATTTTTTCGCCAGTAAGCGATGTCAGTTGGATTCTTATCTATATTGTCAAACCTTTGCGAAAATATATCATTTTGCAAAAATAGGGCACAGACAACAACAACAGTAAAATAAACTTTTTTCATAGCAACAAATTTATTTAATTGATAATTGAGAATCTATAACGTGTATTTTTCTAATTTATTTCATAACAAATTAAAAAGCTCTAATTATAAACTCCTGCTAAAAAAGCTCCATGGTTATTTTTTTAAAACATCGTTTTATGATTTTAAAATACTATTTTTGTATTACTTACACAGGTTTTTTAATTTTAATAATCATACCAGATTTTGATTTATAGCTGATTATTTGTATAATGTTCAATTAAAAATCCTTTAAACTGAAAAGAAGATGAAAATTTTAATTGTAGAAGATGAAAAAGAATTGCTAAAAACCACTTGTAAATATTTAAAAAAAGAAGAGTTTATTTGTGAAAAAGCCGAAACCTACTTTGATGCTGAGGATAAAATAATTTCTTATGATTATGATATTGTTATTTTAGATATTAACCTGCCAGATGGCAATGGTCTGGATCTTTTAAAACTCATCAAAAAAAACAAAGCAGAAACAGGAGTACTCATTGTTTCGGCTAAAGATTCACTTGATGATAAATTAAAAGGTCTTGATTTGGGAGCTGATGATTACATAACCAAACCATTTCATTTAGCAGAGTTGAATTCACGTGTAAACTCATTGATAAGAAGAAGAAAATTTAAAGGCAATGAAAATATTGTTTTTAACGAAATTGAAATTGATCCGAAAGCAAAAACCATACATGCAAATAATGTACCCCTCGATCTAACAAAAAAAGAATACTATTTATTACTATATCTGGTAACCAATAAAAACAGAGTACTCACCAAAGAAGGTATTGCAGAGCACTTATGGGGTGATAATATAGATATGGTGGATAACTTTGATTTTATATACACACACATGAGAAATCTAAGAAAAAAATTAAAAGAAACAGGTGCTAAGGATTATTTAAATACGATCTATGGATTAGGTTATAAATTTGGCGAAACTGAATAAACCAATTAGTTGACATTTTAAATTTTCCAATCCAAACTTTAAAAAAGAATGTGTAATAAGATAATGAATCTTTAATTATTATATCGATTGAAATTACTTGATAAAACAAAACAAACCTACATTATATACTCAATAATAATATTTATTGTTTCCAGTATTACTATTTATTTTACTTTAAAGAAAATCATATCTAAAAAACAAGATGAAAGGTTAGAATTTTATAAAGAGCTTATCGCACGAAAAATAAAATATGAAAACCCGCTTCCCATTTTTGAAGTAGATGATTACAAAAGTGACTCCCTTGTAAAAGACACCCTGTATTTTAAAGACACCCTGTTCTACATGGTTGTAAACGGTGTTGAAAAACATGAAAAATACAGACAACTTACCAGCATTGAAAATTTACCAGGAAAAACAGTAAAAATAATTACAAGAGATTCTCTTGTTAAAAATCAGGATTTTATATTAATTATTACTATTTCAGTAGCAATAGTAATTTTATTACTAATGATCACTGTCTATTTTGTAAATACGATCACTATGCGTAATGCCTGGGATCCATTTAATAAGAATCTGGAAATTCTAAAAAGTTTTTCTGTAGAAAACAATCAACCAATTTACTTAAAGGATACAAATATTGATGAATTCAAGGAGTTAAATACATCACTTGAGAAACTAACGAAAAAAATCAATTCTGATTACAGTAATTTAAAAGAGTTTACCGAAAATGCTTCACACGAAATGCAAACACCTCTTGCTATCATGCAATCTAAAGCTGAGATGTTAATGCAATCTGAAGATTTAAGCAGGAAGAACCTTCAACAGATAAAAGCAATTTATCTGGCTGCACAAAGATTATCAAAATTAAATAAAACACTTTTGTTACTCGCTAAAATTGATAATCAGCAATATAAAAATAAGGAAACAATCGACATCAATGAAGCTGTTGAAAGGCAATTAGAAATATTTGAAGATTTCATTGATAATAAAAAACTAGAACTCAATAAAAAATCAACGTTAAATACAAAAATAGAAGCAAATCCTATGCTTTTTGATATGATCATTTCAAATCTGATCAGTAATGCAATTAAACATAATATAGTACACGGCAATATAGACATTCTTACTACCGATCTATTCATAAGTATTTCTAACTCAGGAGATCAACCAAAATTAAATTCTACAACCTTGTTTGAAAGGTTTAAAAAAGAAAGCAACGCATCAAATTCTTTTGGCCTTGGGCTGGCAATAGTAAAGAAAATTTGCGATAATTATCATTGGAAAATAAACCACTCATTCATTGAAAATCAACACAATATAACTATCTATTTTTAGAGTAATTTTTCTTTGTAAAACTTTAACATTTTAAAGCTAAAGTCTTCAGATTTTCTTCAGAAACTCAAAATATATTTGCCCCGTTATTAAGTTGATAACAGTAGTATCAAAAAGTTCTAAGTTCAACTATTGAAATGAGATTGAATTAAAATCTAGTGATTAACTTCTTTAAATGTTTTGAGGGGAATGTTATTGTTAAAGTTAATCGGTAATTTGTTAAATTTTCATTGTGTCAAAACAGTTTAAATTAACTTCAGATTTCTTTAGATTTTATTCAGTTCAACTATTGAAATGAAATTGAATTAAAATCTAGTGATTAACTTCTTTAAATATTTTGAGGGAAATGTTATTGTTAAAGTTAATCAGTAATCTGTTAGGTTTTCATTGTGTCAAAACAATTTAAACCATCTTCAGATTTCCTTTAGATTTTGTTCATATGTTTGTATCGTTGTTGAAAAATAACAATTTCAGTATGTTCTTTATGATGATGTTGTGAATAACTGAAAATACTAAATACAAATTTAGTTTTACAGTTTTGATAAAAATTTAATATTTATCTGAGGGGAATAATATTCTAAAATTATTAAAACTATGCAAATACATTGAAATATTAAGCTATTTTAATTTGCACAAGCAAGTCCATTGAGAATTTCTTAATGGACTTTCTTTTTTACAAAACTTCAGATTTGCTTCAGATTTACAATTTATATTCGTGCTCGTGTTAATTTTCTTCGATTATTATACTGAGGGGAATGATGATTAGTAAGAATTAACAACATGCAAAAAACGAATATTAAGCTATTTAATTTGCACCATAAAAAGCCTGTCTTTATATACTGAAGATAGGCTTTTTTTATTTTTATAATCACTTCGCTTTAATCAGATAATTTCATTAAAAAATGTTGATAACTTAACACTTAAAAAACAATAAATACCCACCTTTAAAGTAGTGGTTTTATTATATTTGTACGTTTATCAAAAAAAGCGAAAAAGACACAAAGAATATGAGTGAAGAAATAAAAAAAAATGAATATTCAGCTGATAGTATTCAGGCTTTAGAGGGCATGGAGCATGTACGTATGCGACCATCAATGTATATTGGAGATGTTAGCTCAAGAGGCTTGCATCATTTGGTTTATGAGGTTGTAGATAACTCTATAGATGAAGCAATGGCAGGGTACTGCGACAAAATTGATGTTACCATAAATGAAAATAATTCAATAACTGTAAAGGATAACGGTAGAGGAATTCCTGTTGGGATCCATAAAAAAGAAGGAGTTTCAGCACTAGAGGTTGTAATGACTAAAATTGGTGCCGGTGGTAAGTTTGATAAAGATTCTTACAAGGTTTCCGGAGGGTTACATGGTGTTGGTGTTTCAGTAGTAAATGCGTTATCCATTCATCTTACTGCAACTGTTTTTCACGATGGAAAAATATGGCAACAAGAGTATGAAAAAGGAAAACCTCTCTACCCTACAAAAACTGTTGGAGATTCTAACGATAAAGGTACTGTAGTAACTTTTTTGGCAGATGACACTATTTTTCAAACAGAGATCAATTACAGTTACGAAACCCTATCGACTCGCATGCGCGAACTGTCATACCTTAATCAGAAGGTAACAATTTCTATCACAGATAAAAGAAATAAAGATGACGAAGGTAATTTTATTTCTGAAGAATTTTACAGTGAAGATGGGCTAAAAGAATTTGTTAAATACCTTGATGCAACCAGAGAGCAACTGACATCTCAAGTGATCAGTATGGAGGGTGAAAAAAGTGGTATTCCTGTAGAAGTTGCAATGGTTTACAACACATCTTATACAGAAAATCTTCATTCTTACGTAAATAATATCAACACACATGAAGGAGGGACACACTTGTCTGGATTTCGTAGAGGTCTAACCCATACATTAAAGAAATATGCTGAAAACTCAGGAATGTTAAGCAAACTTAAGTTTGATATATCCGGAGATGATTTCCGTGAGGGGCTTACAGCAATTATTTCTGTAAAAGTTGCTGAACCTCAGTTTGAAGGTCAGACAAAAACTAAACTTGGAAACCGTGATGTTTCTGCGGCAGTAAGTCAGGCCGTTTCTGAAATGTTAAGCAATTACTTGGAAGAGCATCCGGATGATGCCAAAATCATCGTTCAAAAAGTGATTTTAGCAGCCCAGGCTCGTCATGCAGCAGCCAAGGCACGCGAGATGGTTCAAAGAAAAACCGTTATGTCAGGTGGCGGATTGCCAGGTAAACTTTCTGATTGCGCATGGAGTGATCCCGAACAATGTGAAATATTCCTTGTAGAGGGAGACTCGGCAGGAGGTACAGCCAAACAAGGAAGGGATAGAAATTTTCAAGCTATTCTACCTTTAAGAGGGAAGATCTTAAATGTTGAAAAAGCCATGCAACACAAGGTTTTTGAAAATGAAGAGATCAAAAGCATGTACACTGCTTTAGGCGTAACAATAGGTACTGAAGAAGATCCAAGAGCATTAAATCTAAGTAAATTAAGATATCATAAAATTGTTATTATGTGTGATGCCGATGTGGATGGTAGCCACATTGCAACCTTAATTTTAACCTTTTTCTTTAGATATATGAAAGAATTGGTTGAAAATGGTAATATTTATATTGCTGCACCACCTCTTTATCTTATTAAAAAAGGAGCAAAAAAAGAATATGCTTGGTCTGATGAACAGCGAGATGCATTGTTAGAAAGATTTGGTGGAGGAACTATTCAAAGGTATAAAGGTTTGGGAGAAATGAATGCTGAACAGCTGTGGGACACAACAATGGATCCTGATTTTAGAACTATGCGTCGGGTAGGAATTGAAAACGGAACTGAAGCTGACAGAGTATTTTCAATGCTAATGGGTGACGATGTGCCACCTCGAAGAGAATTTATTGAAAAACATGCGGTTTACGCAAATATTGATATTTAAACGGTAAAAAACTTGAATGAAAAATTTGTAATTTCTTACACTAAGATGTAAAATAATTACATTATTTCTCATTTAAATTAAATAACTTTGTTAAATAAATTTTAAACATTTAAATATAAAAATATGAAAGTTACAGTTGTAGGAGCAGGTGCTGTTGGCGCAAGTTGTGCTGAATACATCGCGATTAAAAATTTCGCTTCAGAAGTAGTAATAGTTGACATTAAGGAAAACTATGCAGAAGGAAAAGCTATGGATTTGATGCAATGTGCATCATTAAACGGTTTTGATACAAAAATTACCGGAAGTACCAATGATTATTCAAAAACTGCGGGAAGTGATATCGCAGTAATTACCAGTGGTATTCCTCGTAAACCAGGAATGACCAGAGAAGAATTGATCGGTATAAATGCAGGTATTGTAAAATCTGTAACACAAAGTGTTTTAGAACATTCTCCAAACGTGATTTTTATAGTGGTTAGTAACCCAATGGATACAATGGCTTATTTAACTCACAAAGCTTTAGGAATTCCTAAAAACAGAATTATTGGTATGGGTGGAGCATTAGATAGTGCTCGTTTTAAATACCGTCTGGCTGAAGCATTAGGATGTCCTTCATCTGATGTTAACGCAATTGTGATTGGTGGTCATAGCGATACTGGTATGATTCCTTTAACAAGACTTGCTGTAAGAAATAGTATTCCGGTAAGTAAATTCTTATCTGAAGAAAGATTGAATGAAGCAATGGAAGCAACAAAAATTGGTGGAGCTACATTAACTAAAATGCTTGGTACAAGCGCATGGTATGCTCCTGGAGCAGCAGTTTCTTCTATGGTGCAATCTATTGCCTGTGATCAGAAAAAATTGTTCCCATGTTCAGCTTTACTGGAAGGTGAATACGGTTTAGATGATATTTCAATAGGTGTTCCTTGTATTATTGGTAAAAACGGTATTGAAAAAATTGTAGAACTTGATCTAAATGATGCTGAAAAAGCTAAAATAGAAGAAAGTGCTGCAGCTGTTAAGAAAACCAACGGATTATTAGACGTATAAGTAGTTGATCCCAAAAATTGATTTAAAAGACCACTCTTATGAAATTCATAAAAGTGGTCTTTCTTTATATATTTAACTAAATTTCAAAACCCAACCAAATGAACTTTTCAAAAAAAATCACCCTGTTTCTGTTATTAGCTATCAATCTGAGCATTTTTGCTCAAAAAGAGGTTAAAGAAGGCATCATTTCAATGAAAATATCAATGTCAAGTGACAATGAACAGGTAAATGCTTCCTTAGCAATGTTAGGCGACATGTCAACAACCACATATTTTAAAGGCCAAAAATCAACCACAGTAATGAGTAGCCCCATGACTGGAGATAACACTACCATTATTGATAATGACACAAAAGAAATACTTGTTTTAATGGACAATCCAATGCTGGGAAAAAAATATTTAAAAAATACTATGGAAGTTTCTGATGATGACCTAAAGAATATTGTTGTTTCTGAAACAGGAGATTCTAAAACTGTTTTAGGATATAAATGTAAAGGTTACAATGTTATTGTAAAAAAAGATGATGTCGAAACTAAAATGATCATGTACACTACAGATAAAATTTCTGCTCCTACGCAAAACAGCAGCACATTAGGAGGTAAATTAAACGGATACCCTATGTATATGGAAATAAATATTAGCCAGGCGGGAATGCCAATGAAAACAATTATGGAAGTTACAGAAATCAAAAATGAAAGTGTTGCCAATAGCAAATTTGACATGACTATTCCTGAAGGTTATACAGAAATGACAGACAATAAATAAAGTTTATATTCTATCCATAAAAAAATCCACCAATTGGCGGATTTTTTTATGCAGATAATTATCTGTTTTATGATAAACCAGAAATTTTTCCATTATTATCAATAAACATATTTTCACTTGCCGGTACACGAGGTAATCCAGGCATACGCATCATTTTTCCTAAAATTGGAATAAGGAATTTTGCACCTGCCGCAATTTCAATCTCCCGTACATGAACAATAAAACCTGTTGGTCTTCCTATTAATTTTTCATCATCAGAAAAAGATTTTTGCGTTTTTGCCATACAAATAGCAAAATCATTAAATCCAAGTCTGTCAATTCTTTTTAAATTCAATCTTGCCTTTTTATCATAAACAACACGGTCGGCTCCATAAATTTCTTTAGCTATTTTTTCGATTTTATCAATCACCGGAGAATTCCAATCGTATAAAGGCTTGAATTGGGTTGCTTTATTTTCAACAATATCTACAACTGCCTTTGCCAGATCCTGAGTTCCATTTCCTCCTTTTGCCCAACCTTCTGACAAAACAGCATGCACACCAAGTTTTCCACAAGCATCTATCACAAATTGAATTTCTTCTTTTGAGTCATTAGTAAACGCATTGATCGCAACTACCGGCTCAATATTAAATTTTCTTATGTTTTCAATATGTTTTTCCAGATTTGGGAACCCTTTTTGTACATAAGACAAATTAGCTGTGTTATATTGATCTTTTTTAGCACCACCATGATGTCTTAGTGCACGGATCGTAGCAACTAAAACAACAGCTTTAGGATTCAAATTAGCAGCAACCGACTTGATATTTAAGAATTTTTCAGCCCCAAGATCAGCTCCAAAACCTGCTTCTGTAATCACATAATTAGATAATGTTAGTCCCATTTTAGTAGCCAGTATTGTATTTGTACCCTGTGCAATATTTGCAAATGGACCTCCATGTAAAATAGCAGGATTTTTCTCTAAAGTTTGAACCAAATTAGGTTTAATGGCATCTTTTAATAAAATTGCCATGGCATTTTCTGCATTCAAATCACGGGCAAAAATTGGCTTTTTATCATAAGTAAGTCCAATAAAAATATCCCCTAATCGTTTTTTTAAATCCTCAATTCCGGATGTCATACAAAGAATTGCCATGATCTCAGATGCAGGAGTAATATTAAATCCATCTTCACGTGGAACTCCGTTAAGGGTTCCCCCTAAACCGATAGTAATATTTCGTAATGCTCTGTCATTCATGTCAATTACCCTTTTCCACAAAATAGTACGAGGGTCAATATTCAAAGAGCATGGCACACATTGTAAATTGTTATCAATTAATGCAGCAAGTAAATTATTAGCTTTTTCAACTGCATTGAAATCACCTGTAAAATGCAAATTGATATCTTCCATTGGTACCACCTGAGAATAACCACCTCCGGCTGCACCACCTTTGATACCAAAAACAGGGCCCAGTGAAGGCTCTCTTAAAACTACTGTTGCTTTCTTACCGATTTTATTTAATCCTTCAGTAAGACCAATAGAAACAGTTGTTTTCCCTTCTCCGGCAGGAGTAGGAGTCAAAGCAGTCACCAAAATTAAATTATTCTTTTTTATCTTTTTCTCATCTATAAGGTTAAGAGGCAGTTTTGCCTTAAACTTACCGTAAAGCTCAAGATCATCTTCCTTTACGTTCAATTTTTTCGCGATTTCCCTAATGGGTTCTAATTGCGTGTTTTGAGCAATTTCAATATCAGATAAATATTTCATTTGAATCATTTTTTATTAGATACAAATTTACTAAAAAATAAACTATCAAGGAATACCTACCACCCTTTAAAATTCATTGCTTATTTCTTTTAAAGCTAAATCTTTTGAGTATATTTGCGCGATTATATGAGATACGAAGTTTAAAATTAAAAAAAGTAATGCAAAACAAAGGACTTATTAGGTTATTTGCTATCGTTTTTGGGTTGGTTAGTTTATACCAACTATCATTTACATGGGTAGCAAAGAATGTGGAGAAAGATGCAGTTATTTATGCCGAATCAAATTCAGCGGATGCAAATCCAACCGAATTAAAAATATTAGAAAGACAATATTTGGATTCTGTGGCAAATTTACCAGCTTTTAATTTAGGGTTTACCGATTTTACTTATAATGAAGTTAAAGAAAAAGAAATCAATCTTGGTCTTGACCTTAAAGGTGGAATTAATGCAACCTTAGAAGTTTCTGTAAGAGATATTTTACAGGGATTATCAAACAATTCAAAAAATCCGGTTTTTAATGAAGCACTGGTAAATGCTACAAAAGCTGAAAAAAATAGTGATAAAGACTATTTTGATCTGTTTTTAGATGCTTTTCAAGAAGCAAGTAAAGGAACTGTGAAATTAAGTGATCCAACCATTTTTGGAAACAAATCTTTAAAAGAAAAGATTAATTTCAAAATGAGTGATGATGATGTTATTCCAATCTTAAAAGAGGAAGTAAAAGGATCAATAAGTACTGCTTTTGAGGTATTACGAAACAGAATTGACCGATTTGGTGTAACACAACCAAATATCCAGCAAGAAGGTGAATCAGGAAGAATTATTATTGAATTACCTGGTGCTAAAGATATTGATCGTGTTAGAAAACTATTACAAAGTACAGCCGAATTACAATTTTGGGAAGTATTTACCAATCAGGATCTTGCACAATTCTTTGTTTCTGCAAATACAACTTTAGCTGATATTATTAAATCAGAAGAAGAATTAACAAGTACAGAAGAAACAACTACAGCTGATGATAACATTGATGATCTACTTGGAGAGGTAAAAGACTCCGTAAATGTAGAGGCTCAAAATCCATTATTTAGCAAACTTTTTGTAAGATTTCCTCAATCACAAAATGATATCAGCTCTATACTTGCTTCTGCAAGTGTAAAGGATACTGCTGTTATTAATGAATATCTTACCAAGAAAGAGGTAAGAAGTTTGTTACCTACAGAAATGAAATATGCAAAATTTGCATGGGATGCAAAACCAGTTAAAGGTTCTGAAATAATCAATCTTTATGCTTTAAAATCAAACAGAGAAGATATTGCTCCTATTCAGGGTGATGTGATCTCAGATGCATCTCAGGTTTTTGACCAATTGGGAGCAAATCCTGAAGTGAGCATGACAATGAATAGCAAAGGAACCAAACAATGGGGAAAAATGACGACCGCAAACGTTGGGAAATTCGTTGCTGTTGTACTAGATGATTATGTATATTCAGCACCAAGAGTGAATGATGCGATCACAACAGGCAGAACATCTATATCAGGGCAATTCACTATTGAAGAAGCACAGGATTTAGCAAATGCTTTAAAATCAGGTAAATTACCTGCTGCTGCAAGAATTATTCAATCGGATGTTGTTGGACCTTCTTTAGGTCAGGAAGCAATAGACAGTGGTACAAGTTCATTTGTTCTTGCCCTGTTAATTGTTTTAGCATGGATGATATTTTATTATGGAAAAGCCGGTATTTTCTCAGATATTGCTCTTGCAGTAAACATCTTATTTATATTTGGTGTGTTGGCTGCATTTGGAGCTGTACTTACTTTACCTGGTATTGCCGGTATTGTTTTAACAATAGGTATGTCAGTAGATGCGAATGTACTTATTTATGAACGTATCAAAGAAGAAATGACAAAAGGCAAAGGAATGAAAGAATCCATCAATGATGGATTTGAAGGAGCACTTTCTTCTATTATTGATGCAAATATCACTACCTTACTAACAGGTATTATATTATATATTTTTGGTACAGGACCTGTTAAAGGATTTGCCACTACATTGATCATTGGTATTCTTACATCTTTATTTACTGCTATATTTATTACCAGAATATTAATAGAATGGTATACCAATAAAGGACATAAATTAACTTTTAATACAGCAATCACAAAAAACTGGTTTAAGAATATTAAGGTAGATTTCTTGAAAAAAAGAAAAATGGCTTATATCATTTCTGGTACTGTTTTAATTTTAGGTATTGGATCTTTATTTACCAATGGTTTAAATTACGGTGTTGATTTTAAAGGAGGTAGAACTTATACTGTTCGTTTTCAAGAAAAAGTAAATGCTTCTGAAGTTGCCAATTCTTTAAAAGATCAGTTTGGAAGTTCCCCGGAGGTAAAAACATTTGGTTCTGCAAATCAATTAAAGGTAACTACTAAGTATAAAATTGATGACGATGGTGTAACAGTTGATGATGAAATTCAAAATCTTTTATATAAAGGGGTTCAACCTTATTTACCAGCAAGTATTACCTATGATCAATTTAAAGGTGCAGACAATGATCTAAATGTTGGAATTATGCATTCTATAAAAGTAGGACCAACGATTGCTGATGATATTAAACAAGCTGCATTTTGGGCAATTATTGGTTCATTGATTGTAGTATTCCTTTATATCCTTATGAGATTTAAAAAATGGCAATTTAGTTTGGGTGCTGTAGCTGCTGTTTTTCATGATGTATTGATCGTTTTGGCAGTATTCTCTATATTCCAGAATATGTTACCATTTGATATGGAGATCGGTCAGTCTTTTATTGCTGCAATTCTAACTGTTGTAGGTTACTCTTTGAATGATACTGTGGTTATTTTTGACAGAATTAGAGAATTTGCTGCAAAGCATACCGGATGGCCATATCAACGTACTGTTGATGCTGCATTAAGTAGTACACTTGGAAGAACAATTAACACTTCTGCTACTACATTGATCGTGTTATTGGCTATCTTTATTTTTGGTGGTGATTCTATCAAAGGATTTATGTTCGCAATGATCATTGGTGTTATTGTGGGTACTTATTCTTCCTTATTTATTGCTTCGCCAATCATGTACGATACTTCAGTTAAGTCAAATAAAAAAATTAAATAATTGTCAAAATTCATTTAAAATTTTATAAAAACCCTTTAAGATTGATTTCTTAAAGGGTTTTTACATTTTACAAAAGGAATTGTTAAAAACAAGACTTTAAACCAACTCTTCTTCTTTTCTTATTAGAAATACTAAATTGAAATAATTTACTGTATTTTCATACTATATTTTTTTCTGTTTTATGTATTGTGTACTTTTGCACTTTCATTTTTTTAAAATTTAAATCTTTGACCTATGGAACTCATTAAGTTACACGACAAGCAATTTAAACCTTTTATAAAAAAGGAAGATATTGCTAAATATGTAAAACATATAGCAAGTCAACTTGCCAACGATCTGGATAAAAATGAAGTACCTGTTTTCATTGCGATCCTAAACGGATCGTTTATGTTCGCTGCAGATTTTGTAAGAGAATACCCCTATGACTGTCATATTTCTTTTGTGAAATTATCTTCTTACCAAGGAGTAAATTCTACTGGAAAAATAAGACAACTGGTTGGTATTAATGAAGATCTGGAAGGAAAAACAATTGTAATTCTGGAAGATATCATTGACACAGGCAACACGCTTACGGAGATTTACGATATTTTCAGAGAAAAAAAAGTAAAAAAATTAATTATTGCAACGCTGTTTTTTAAACCGGATGTATTCCGTAAAGAATTACACATTGATTATATTGGAAAATCAATTGAAGATAAATTTATTGTAGGATACGGACTTGATTATGACGGCTTAGGGAGAAATCTACCTGATGTATATCAATTTAGCGAATAATTGAAATGCAAACTTTTTTGTAATTAATATTTTTATATCTTTACTAAAACTAAAATTAATCATGAAAAATATAGTTTTATTTGGTGCTCCTGGTGCAGGAAAGGGAACTCAGGCTGAATTGTTAAAAGACAAGTACAAATTAATCCATATCTCAACAGGAGAAGTGTTTAGACATAATATCAAGGAGCTAACAGAATTGGGTAAACTTGCCAAAACCTACATTGACAAAACCCAGTTGGTACCTGATGAGGTTACCATCAAAATGCTTATTGCAGAAGTGGAAAAATATCCTGAAGCTAATGGCTTTATCTTTGATGGGTTTCCCCGAACAAAATCTCAGGCAGAATCTTTAGATAAATTTTTAAAAGAAAGAGATCATGAGATCAATGCCATGATTGTTCTAGAAGTACCTGAAAATATTTTAATCGAGCGTATTTTATCCAGAGGATTAACAAGCGGAAGAACGAATGACCAAAGTGAAGAGAAAATTAAAATAAGACTCCAAAATTACTATGATAATACGGATATCTTAAAAAATTTCTATCAAAAACAAAACAAATACCATGGAATTAATGGTGTTGGTACCGTAGAAGAAATTAAAGAAAGAATACAACAGATAGTTGAGAAGTTTTAAGCTAAAAGCTTTATTTTTGCATAATAATTAATAGGTCTAATTTTTTAGACCTTTTTTTTCCTGTTAATATGACTGAAGGTAATTTTGTTGATTATATAAAAATGTGGGCTGCTTCCGGTAGTGGAGGTAAAGGTTCTGTGCATTTACACCGCGAAAAATATATCACAAAGGGCGGACCGGATGGAGGTGATGGTGGTCGTGGTGGCCATGTGATCCTTAGAGGAAACAAAAATATGTGGACCCTATATCATCTAAAGTTTAAAAAGCATTTTAAAGCAGAACATGGTGGAGCCGGCAGCAAAAGCAGAAGCACAGGTAAAGATGGTGAAGACAAATATATTGATGTCCCGCTAGGTACTATCGTGAAAGATGCAGAAACTGACAAGGTTTTATTTGAGATCACAGAAAATGGTGAAGAAATAATTTTAACCGAAGGCGGTAAAGGAGGAAGAGGAAACTGGCATTTTAAATCAGCTACAAATCAAACTCCCCGATATGCTCAACCCGGAATTGAAGGACAAGAAGGATGGTACCAGTTAGAATTAAAACTTTTGGCAGATGTTGGACTGGTTGGCTTTCCTAATGCAGGGAAATCAACTTTACTATCAGTAATTACTTCAGCAAAACCAAAAATTGCCGATTACGAATTTACTACTTTAAAACCCAATTTAGGTATTGTTGAATATCGTGGTTTTAAAAGTTTTGTTGTAGCAGATATTCCTGGAATTATAGAAGGTGCTGCAGAAGGTAAAGGATTAGGACACCGCTTTTTACGTCATATTGAACGAAATTCCCTTTTATTATTCTTAGTGCCTGCAGACAGTGATGATATTGTAAAAGAATATGATATCCTTTTAAACGAACTCAAAAAACACAATCCGGAATTAATGGATAAAGAAAGGTTACTTGCTATTTCAAAATCCGATATGTTAGACGATGAACTAATGGAAGAAATAGAAAAAGACCTCCCTACTGATCTGCCTCATCTATTTATCTCATCTATTGCTCAAACCGGCCTTACAGAATTAAAAGATGAACTCTGGAAAATGCTTAACAGTTAATTAAGAGATTCTCTCTCAAATAATAATCAGATGGCTAATAAAGAAAATGATTATTTAAATGTCAATAAGAAATTATGGAATCTAAAAGTAGATTCACATATGAGATCAGACTTTTATGATGTAAATAATTTTCTTAAAGGAAAAAGCTCTCTAAATACAATTGAATTAGATTTATTAGGTGATCTCACCGGAAAAAGTATTCTTCACTTACAATGTCATTTTGGACAAGACACTATTTCTCTTGGAAGAATGGGAGCAAAAGTTACTGGAGTAGACCTGTCAAACGAAGCCATAGAACAGGCAACATTACTTGCAGGAAAGACCAAAACTGATGCTAAATTTATTTGTTGTGATATTTATGATCTCCCCAATCATTTAGATGAAAAATTTGATATTGTTTTTACAAGCTACGGTACCATTGGCTGGCTACCTGATCTAAACAAATGGGCAAAAATCATATCAAAATTCTTAAAAACTGGTGGATCATTTATTTTTGTAGAATTTCATCCGGTTATTTGGATGTTCGATGACGATCTTGAAAAAATTAAATATCGCTACTTTAATTCAGGACCAATTATTGAAACGGAAATTGGTACCTACGCAGATAAAAGTGCTAAAATTGAAGCAGAATATATCACGTGGAATCACAGTATGAGTGAGGTTATCAACAGTTTAATATCAAATGATCTTGAGATAAATTCATTAAATGAATATGATTATTCTCCCTATGATTGTTTTAATAAAACCATAGAAAATTCTCCAAATAAATTTCAAATTGAACATCTTGAAAACAAAATACCGATGGTTTATTCAATAACTGCAACTAAAAAAGATCCTAATGAATAAGGAGCAAACATAATAACAATTAAATGCCTACTTTTTTATTTAATTTTTTCCAGTAATTTTTATAGATAAAATTCGAACTTTTCTTTGTACTCATCTCTTTTACACCACTTATCCAATTATCAATCAGTATTTTATGGCCTTCAAAAGCATTTTTTGAAATTTCGAATCCTTTATTGTTATCTTCATACACTTGATCGATCAAATTATTTTCAAAACTATTTCGTTCCTGCTTTAAAATTTCAATCCTTTGATTGTAATCTTTTAAAACCTCTCTGTGTAATAGTTCGTGTTTCCACCAAAAGCTATTTTTATTATACATTCCCTTCAGCTCCTCTCCTGTATCAGGTACTACTTCCTTACCAAACCAAACAGGTTTAAACAACGACAAGCAAGGTGTAGATGTTGCCGTAACCCATACTACAGGCTCTTTATTTGTTCTTAAATGAACGATCATTGATCCGGTAGTTTGTGATGCATTTCGGGTAATTGAATTTCCTGCATGGGCACAAATTGTATTTCCTAACAATGGTCTGGATGGATTAAAATCTTTAGAATTATGATCCCTTAAATGAGCTGTTGCTGAAGTAATATTTATTATTGTCTGATTATTCTTTAACAGATCATCTGCCCTGTTTTTTCTTGTTTTACAGGCCGAAAAAGTAGTAAATAAAAAATCGGAAAACGCATTGGCAAAATGAAATTTACCTTTTGTCCAACCCTTTTTTCTGGCAAAATCCTCCGCTTTCGGATGAATTTCGTCATAATCTGACCCAATAGTTAAACCGTTACTAATTGCATAATAAGTGTCAACTTTTTTAGCTACCCAAAATTCCCCGGCAGTTTCTAATATCCAGCCTCCGTTTTTATCGGCAATAATAAAACTATTATGATATAACATTCCTTTATCCTGATAACCACAAACTCCTCCTTGTTTATATTTTTTTAATAAGTCAATTATTATTTCTTTTGCCTTTGTGGCCGAATCAGATCTTTCCAAAGCAAGGCGTAAAAGATCCATTCCGGTTAGCACACCGGTTTTTTTAACTTTTAATTTGGTAAAAACTGCCTCATTACCAATGGCAACTCCATGTTCATTCACACCCATCTCAGCACCCCACATCCAAAATGGGCGGCTTATCAAAACTCCGTATGTTTTCTCAACCTGTGGAATTTCCAAATAAGTACACGCTACCATAGAATTGGCAGGGTATTTCATTGATGGATGATACTCCAAACTTTGCGCCTCATTTGCTTCACGATCACTGTTTTTAGCAAAAATTACCGAACCATCTTCGGTTGCTTTCGGCAAGGCTATAAAAGTATCACACATAGTTTTATGGTTAAATATTACAAAAAGAAATAATCCTCGTTCTATCTTTCGATCTTTCCCGGAAGAATAAATTCATATCGTTTTCGAAGTACTTTCGTTGTAAACCAACGATCTAATCTTCTCAAACCCAAAAAAAGTTGCCAGATAAACTTATCTTCTTTATAATATTTATCTACTTCCTTTCTGGAGATCTTCTCAATTCCATCAGGCAAATATTTATTTGCATTCACAATAACCGGATCAATCAGCTCAACTTTTTGTTCCTTGTAAAGATTTGCCACTATATCTATAAATACTAAACGAATATCATAATATCGATCCATCACATCTTGTAAGAAGAATACCTTTATTATCCATACCAATGCTTTTGGAGCACTGCTCAAAATAAGATCTGGATCCATTTGCTCTAACCCATCTAGTTTAAAAAGTGGTGTGCTTGTATCAAAATACAAAAGATCTTCTCCCTCTACTGCCCAGTTAGAAATTTGTCCGTCTATAGACAATTCCGTTTTTTCTTTATTCCTCTTATTAAATTGATATATTTTATTTATTTTTAAAAATATTCTTTGCAACATTTTTAAATTCTTTTCTTCTGTTTGGGTATGCAGCCTGTTTTGGCAAAGATCTGTTTTATTAATTTCCTGTTGTGCCAGATACAAAACCACTTTTACATGTCCGTTGACGACCTTATAGAAATCATCCGGCAATTGTAATCCTGCCTCCTTTAACAGATCTACATATTTTTTATACTTTTCAGCATACTCTTCCGCCTGTTCTATGGATTCAAACAACGGCAACCGTTTATAGATCCATCCTGAAAAACCTTTCACTTTAAAAATGGAAGAAATCTCACCATATCCAACAATCTCCCCTAAAATTTTTGAATTTTCAATTTCAGAAATATCTAAACCCTTTTCAAATTCACTTAAATATGCAGTACTTATTTTTTGATGGATCATTTAAAAAAACTCTTTTAATTTGGCAAGTGAATATAATAATCTGGCTTGTTTTAAAGATTTATCCAGTTTTTTAATAACAAATTTCATATCCTTTTCTTCCATGATCAAAGGTGGTAAGAACTGTACGATCGATTTATCATTATTGGCATAAATAATTAAAAGATCATTGTCATAAGCCGTTTTTGTAAGAACAGGTCCCGCTAGTTCATCTTTCAGTTCCAGCCCTATCATCAACCCTTTTCTTCTAATTCCTTTAAAAAAATTATTGTGTTTTTGCAGTAACTTAGCAAGTTCTTTTTGAAATAAATCTGACATCTCATTCACCTTCCTTAAAAATGCAGGCTCTGAAGTAATCTCCAGTACTTTTTGGGTTACGGCTGCACCTAACTCAGAACCTCCAGAAGTAGAAATATGTATAAATGGATCTTCGTGAAAAACAGATTCCAATTTTTTACTAATTACGGTAGCGCTCATCGGGTAGATCCCTCCCGAAAGGCCTTTTGCTAAAACCACCATGTCAGGAATCACATCAAAATGCTCAAACGCCCATAATTTTCCAGTACGCCCTAAACCTGCCTGAACCTCATCTAATATTAATAGACTACCATTATCCTCACAGGCTTCCTTTACTTTTTTTAGATAATCATCTTTTGGCAATGGCATACCTAAAGTGGCAGGTATAGTTTCTAAAATAACACAAGCAACATCCTCATTTAGTGCACCTTTCATTGCGATGAGATCGTTATACTTTACCTGAATAAAATCCGGTGAATCAAACAAAAATGGCTCACGGTATTTTGCATCACCGGTTTGCATTGACAAACCTGTATGCCCGTGATAACCTCCATAGATCGAAATGATCTTCTTCCTTTTTGTATAAGCTCTGGCCACTTTTAGTGCAAGGTCAATTGCTTCTCCCCCACTCACTCCAAAAATTGTATAATCCAGATCGCCAGGCATTAATTCAGCCATTTTAGAAGCGAGCTCAGCTCTTATTTTTGATATCAGGTGGTGATTACCAATATCATACTTCTGTAAACTTTTCTTTAAAACATCTATAACTTCTTTATTTCGGTGACCTAAATTAAAAACTCCCCCGTTTGAATGCAGATTGAATAATCTTTTCCTCCCATCCAAATCATATAACCATGGACCTTCACGGTGCCCCATGACAAAATCCATATTGTACTTTTTGTAAAAATCCACTTTCCCGGAAGATACGTGGTTTTTAAAAAGCTTCATAGTTTCTGCTTTTTCTTTTGATGATTTTTTTTTCTTAAAAAACATAGAAATTTAATTAAAGATCATATCCATTATTTTATCCATATTTTTCCACAAAACCAATATAACTACCAGTAAAATAAATAAAACAAACGCCCTTTTATTATTGGATTTCTTCCTTTTTACAAATTTTGGTTTCTGCATGATCTAAATTATTAATTTTTGATTATTATTGGATACTTTTTACTTTACACTTTTAACTCTGTCCTTTTACCACTCTCAACATTTGAGAAAAAAAACTCGAATGATTCGCTTCATTTCATTCCCCTCAACATTTCTCTTTTTCCGGGAGGACCAGGTAATTTCTCTACGGTAAAACCAACTTTTTGCATGGCTCTTCTAACACTCCCTTTTGCAGAGTAAGTTACCAAAACTCCTTTATTCTTTAAAGAATCGTACATCTTTTTAAAAATGTCTTCTGTCCATAATTCAGGTTGTACTTTCGCACCAAATGCATCAAAATAGATCAAATTATATTTATTCTGATCATTTATATCTTTAAAAAATTGATTTCGTTTTAAAAGGGAAAAATTATCATCTAAAATATGCTGCTTATCCCATGATAGATCATGCATTTTATCAAAAATCATAGCAAATTGGTTTGCATTTAATTCTTTAACATAATTCAGTAATAAAAGTTCTTCCGCTTTAAGCGGATAAGCTTCAACCCCATCATAATGAATGATCAACTCCCGCTTCTTTGCTTCCAAATAAGTTATAAAACAATTCAAACCTGTTCCAAAACCAATTTCCAGAATAGAAATTTTTGATCTGGAGTCAAAAAGATCCAAACCATTTTTGATAAACACATGATAAGCCTCTTGTATTGCTCCATGCCTTGAATGATAGGTTTCATCTAATTCAGGTAAAAAAATACTGGAAGAACCATCAGATGTAATAAATACTCTTCTTTCCATAATTGCTAATCCATATCAAATATACAAAATGTTAATGCTATAATAATTTATAAATAAAACTTATAGAAATTTATGATTATTAAGTATTTTTGTTCTAAATACCAGTACTATGAATACAGATGTAAACCCAACAATTACAATTGAAAAAACGAAGCAATCAAAAATTAGTGAAGTAGATTTTAGTAATTTGCCTTTTGGTCAGGTTTTGGCTGATCATATGTTTGTTTGTGACTTTAAAAACGGTAAATGGCAACAACCACAAATTGTGCCTTACCAAAATTTAAGTTTAGATCCTTCATCAAAAATATTTCATTACGGTCAATCTGTTTTTGAAGGAATGAAAGCCTACAAAGACAAAGATGATAACATTTTATTGTTCAGACCATTAGAAAATCAGAAAAGAATAAATATTTCTGCAAAAAGACTTGCTATTCCTGAATTCCCTGAGTCGTATTTTATGGAAGGGCTGAAAGCTCTGTTGAAATTAGATAAAGATTGGATTCCAACAACAGATGGAAGTTCTTTATATATTCGTCCGTTTGTATTTGCAACAGGAAATGGTTTCCATGCATCACCATCTGATGAATATAAGTTCATCATTGCCTGTTCTCCTTCCGGAGCTTACTTTGGTGGAAAAGTAAAAGTATTGATCGAGCAAAAATACTCCCGTTCGGCAAATGGCGGTGTTGGTTATGCTAAAGCAGGAGGTAATTATGCCGGACAGTTCTATCCAACTCAATTAGCAGTTGACAAGGGTTACCAACAAGTAATCTGGACAGATGATACTACACATCAATACATTGAAGAAGCAGGTGCAATGAATATTTTTATCAGAATAAATGACACCCTGTTCACAGCTCCTACGAGTGAAAGAATTTTAGATGGTATTACCAGAAAAAGTCTTATTGAAATTGCAAAAGATGAAGGAATTAATGTGGAGGTTAGAAAAATAACTGTAGATGAATTAACCGGCGCTGCTGAAAATGGCTCTTTAAAAGAGATGTTTGGAGCAGGAACAGCTGCTGTTATTTCACCTATTGCAGGGTTTGGATTTAAGGATAAAGATTATGATCTACCGGTATTAGAAGATACTTTTGCAGCCAGATTAAAAAAACGAATTACAGATATTCAATACAATCGTGCCGAAGATAAATTTGGCTGGAGAGTTGTTGTGGAATAATAAGCTGACAGACGGAAGTTGGAAGAGGTGATTAAAACAATTTTTAAACATCAAATGAATTTGATGATTGTGCAATGAATTATTGGGTTAATCACAATTTGTGATAATAATAAATACTGTCCTATCTTTATAATCTGGTAAATGATTTTGAACTCCGAGAGTCATAGAATACGGAGAGTCAGCTTTTCATAACTTGTTATTCAAAGTCAGAGACTTTGCCACAGCGAGGATTTTAGTTATCCAATGATTCTTATAAGATTATTTTTATAAAATCTTTTTAATATCGGGCTTGAAGTAATTTGGACCTTTCATCACTTTTCCATCTTCTCTATAGATCGGTTTACCATCAGCTCCTAATTTACTCATATTACTACGTTGAATTTCATTAAAAACCTCTTCAATTTTATATTGCATACCATGTTCCAAAATAGTGCCACACAAAATATAAAGCATATCACCTAAAGCATCCGCTACCTCAACCAAGTCATCATTTTTAGCAGCTTCCAAATATTCTTCATTTTCTTCTGCCATCAGATCAAACCTCAACTTTAATTTTTGATCAGGTAATTTTGCTATTGGATCATGATTAACACCTAATCCAAAGATCTCGTGAAATTTCTGTACTGCTTTCAATCTTTTTTTCATTTCAATTTTATGTTTTCATAATGACGCTTGCTGGTAAAATTCGCATAATAAATGCAATCAATCTCCACCTCTTTGTGATATATACTTTTTTCTTTTTTCGCTTAATAGCAGAATAGATCTGTTGGGTTGCTTTTTCTAAAGAGGCCATCCCAAATGTATCTCCTAAAGCCATTTTAGTATCTACAAATCCAGGTACAATATCTGTAATATAAATGTCTGATTTACTACGCTTTGCCTTCATCCAAAGAGATTCTAAATAGTTGTTTTGAAAAGCTTTGGAAGCAAAATAAGATGGTACATGACGATTTCCCCTAATACCAGCCACGGATGAGATTCCAACTAAATGTCCATAACCTTGCTGGTTGAAAAAATTATATGCCAAACCATATATTTTCACTGCTCCAACTACATTTACATTTAAAGTTGCTAATTCTTTTTCCCACTCCAAATTGTAATTTGGCTCTGCAATACCCGAACTGTAAACGATCAG
>Ga0190293_1000156_pt1 | contig 23846 bp, 19 predicted proteins | sample 48693001_MG_FD_161671 | JGI IMG/M metagenome (GOLD analysis project Ga0190293, IMG submission 161671) | Hydrothermal vent microbial mat bacterial communities from Southern Trench, Guaymas Basin, Mexico - 4869-30-0-1_MG | ecosystem: Environmental > Aquatic > Marine > Hydrothermal vents >...
AAGTGTCTCGATGCCAGGCGCACCGTTGGGAATTTTTTTATAGTCATCCTTTCCAAACATGTCCTTTTTACCATTAAAGTCGAACGGGCAATGATCCGTTGCAACCACCTGGATATCGCCGCCCTTCAAGCCCCCCCACAAGGCCTCGCTGCTTTCTTCTGTTCTCAACGGGGGTGACATGACGTACTTGGCGCCGTTGAAATCCGCCTCCTTGTAGCGATCTTCATTCAGGAGTAAATACTGGGGACAGGTCTCTGCAAACACGTCGATGCCGTGGTCTCTGGCTTCTTTAACCTTGAAAAGCCCTTCCCTGGAAGAAAGATGGACAATATAAATCCGTGAACCGGTCAGCTCCACCATTTTGGCGGCCCTGGAAATAGCCTCTTCCTCGGCAATATTGGGCCGGCTGACGGCATGGTAATAGGGTGCCAGCTTTCCTTCCTTTTCGAGCATTTCGTTCATGTGCTGAATGATGTAGACATTTTCCGCATGGACCTGTACCAACCCGCCATATTTTTTTGTCTCCTCCAGGAGTTTGATCATGGTGGCATCATCCACTCTGAAATCATATACCATGAATATCTTAAAGCTGGGTGTACCGTAATCCATGATTGCCTTTTTGACTTCCTCGATGACCTCCGGCCTCGGGTCCATAATAGCGGGATGCAATGAGAAGTCCACCACCGCTTTTCCTTCGGCCCATGATTTTTTTCTCTCAAGAGCCTCGAACAGGGATTCACCTTTTTGCTGCAGATCAAAATCGACCACCGTGGTGACGCCACCACATGCGGCTGAAATGGTGCCGGTTTCGTAGTCGTCCTGCGCACTCGTTCCCATAAACGGCATGGAGATATGCGTATGGGGGTCAATGGCCCCGGGAAGCACATATTTCCCCATGGCATCGACGGTTTCGTCCGCTGCGACATCAAGATTCTTTCCAATCGTTTTGATCTTATCCTCTTCCGTATACACGTCCGCAGTATAACGTCCGGTCGAGGTTACAATCGTACCGCCTTTAATAAGTACACTCATTGGGTCCCTCCTTGGTAAATGCTTCAACTTTTATCTCACTCTCCAGGTTTTTATCCATTACCTGGGTCTCATCACGGCTCCATGTCGCGGGCATCTCCTTAAAGGAAATCAATCCCGGCACGGGGCAAACAAAACTGCAGAGCATGCAGCTCAAACACTTGTCTTCCACCAGTTTCGGCCTGCGTTTTTCTGCATCCCACTCAATGGCCTGTCCGGCGGCATCGGTGCATACGGTGTAGCACTGGCCACACCCCACACATTTATCGAGATCGTATTGGGTAATACCCTGACGGTCCAGATCGAAGTGATCGGTTGTTTTCAGGTTTGGCAGCGCCCTTCCCACCAGATCGCTGATTTTTGTTATGCCGCGTTGGGCCATAAAATCCGACAAACCTTCGATCATGTCTTCAACGATTCGATAACCGTAGTGCATGATGCCGGTGGTCACTTGTATCGTCGACGCACCCAACAGAATGTATTCCAGGACATCGACCCAGGTCTCGATACCCCCGATCCCGGAGAGTGGAAGCGCGAGCCCTTCACACTTCGCCATGTCGGCAATGAAATGCAGCCCGATGGGTTTTATGGCAGGTCCGGACGTACCGCTGACGGCCCCTATTCCGAATATGTTGGGTTTGGGAACCAGGTCTTCCAGACCGACTTCTGATATACCACTCACCGTGTTGATGGCGGAGATGGCGTCGGCACCACCGTTTTTCGCATAAATAGCCGGTTCCGTCATATCCGTAATATTGGGGGTCATCTTGGCAATCACCGGAATAGAAACAGTGTTTTTGACCGTAGTAGTAAATTTTTCAATAAGGTCAAATGCCTGGCCCACATGATGTCCCGATCCTTCAATGCACATATGAGGGCAGGAAAAATTGAGTTCCAGCATGTCCGCACCATTATCCTCGGACACCCTGGCCAGATAGGCCCACTCTTCGTTAGAAAACCCCATAATGCTGGATATCAAAACATGCGCTGGATAATGTTTTTTCAGGTAGAGAAAATCGGTCAGGTTGTCCTTCAAGGGCCGATCGGAAATCTGTTCCACGTTCTGAACCCCCACAACCCGTTTTGCACCGTAGTGATAAGCATTCATTCTTGGGGATGGATGGATGATTTCCAGCCGATCCGAGTTGAGTGTTTTAAATACCACGCCGGACCAACCGGCCTCAAAAGACCGTGCAACCATTTCGGCACTGTTGGACACCGGTGATGAAGAAAGCAGGAAAGGGTTTAAAAAGGTTTTCCCGCAAAATTCGATGGAGAGATCTATGGGTTGACTGGACACGATGAATCCTCCTGTAATGCCCTGGATGTACTATTTAGTGTTTATTAGCAATAAACGATAAATTGTAATGCACTAAATGATGAATAAATCCCAACGCACAAACACCAAATGACAAACAATTTTCAATGACCAAAAATCAAAATCCCAAACTGAAATTGGCTGTTAGCAGATAGCTTTCCATTCGACGTTCGATGTTGGACGTTCGATGTTCAATGTTCATTTTTCTCGGACTCAGCAGGGTTCCCCATGGGTCCCGGTTAAATATGCCTTGATGGCCCGGGCTGCCACCTTCCCGTCCTGCACCGCGTTAACCACCAGTGCCGGACCCCTTACAATGTCACCACCGGCAAAGATTCCTTTCGCCGAGGTTTTACCTGTATCGGGATCTGCCTGGATCAGTTTCTTCGCGTTCAGCTTGACGTTCGGGTACCACGCCGGTGACTGGTCCTCAGCCTTGTTTCCGATAGCTTCTATGACCACATCGGCGTCCAGAATCCATTCGGAGCCCTCGATGTTGACAGGTGATCGCCGGCCGGAAGCGTCCACATCGCCCAGCGTCGTACGGGCAAGTTTGAGACCCTTCAAGCGTTTGTTTTCATCGACAACAAAATCCATGGGCTGGTTCAGCAGCAGAAAGTGGATGCCCTTCTGCAACGCCTCGATTCTTTCATCCTCTTCAGCCGGCATCTGGGTGTAAGAGCGTCGATAAACAAGATAAACATCTTTTGCCCCCAACCTGGCAGCCGATTCCACACAGTCCATCGCCACGGAACCGCCACCGATAACGGCAACCGTCCTGTTTTCAATCTCCTCTATAAACGACTCCAACCTTCCGTCACGCAGTCCCTCCAGATACATCACTGAACTGTAAAGCCCCTTAATGGGTGGCCCCGCATCTCTCAGGCTCACGGCATCCCACAATCCAGGTGCCAGAAACACAGCCTGATAGCCTTTCTTGAGCAAATCCTCTGCGCCTTTCTGGCTATTGATGGGAGAGGAAAACTTGAATTCGACCCCCAGGTTTTTTATATCCGCCATCTCTGCCGCCAGGAAGTCCATGTCAAAACGGAACGAAACAACACCATAACGCAGTACACCGCCGGGCTCCTTGCGTGCTTCAAAAACCGTGACGTGGTAACCGTCCTTGGCCAGTTCCGCGGCACAACTCAATCCCGCAGGCCCCGATCCCACCACAGCAACTTTTTCAGGCCGCGGATCTGCTTTCTCGAACACGCTGAAATTCAGTTCCCGGGCATGCTCGACAAGAAATCGCTGGATCTTGCCGATGGCGATGGGTCGACCGATACCCGTTGCACTGCACTCTTTTTCACACAGCTCGGCTGTGGGGCACAGCACGCCGCAGGCACCGCCGAGAATGTTGTTTTTTTTAATCGTTCGAATGGCCCCTGTAATATTTCGAAACCGGAATTTTCGGATGAATCCAGCCGGGTCAGTCTCCGCGGGACATGCCTTGGAACAGGGCGCGTCATGGCAAAGAAGACAGCGGTCGGCTTCGGCCAGGGCCTGTCCAAAATCAAACCCCTTGTTCATCTGCTTGAAATGATCTGCACAATTCACTCAATGACCTCCTTTTAATAAACAGACTCAGGACAATGCCCGACAAACAATATATAGAGAATATGCCACACTTTTACAATACAAATCACGCCAAAAACACTTGACGCCGATTCCCCATATAAGATACATATTGAACCGAAAATAGCTCAGGTCAGGTCTAATTTAGATACCAGAAAAGGGGATCACCATGTCAAGACTTATTAAGTGTGCCCATATTCAAGCCTCAAATCCCAAGCACGATGGAACACCTTCCGAAATAAAGCAAGCCATGATCGATAAACACATACCCCTCATCGAAGAGGCTGGCCAAAAAGGTGTGAATATCCTTTGTTTGCAGGAAATATTCTACGGGCCCTATTTCTGCTGTGAACAGGACACCAAGTGGTATGCCACAGCCGAAACCGTGCCCGGCCCCACCACTGAACTGCTGGCCGAATTCGCCAGAAAATATAATATGGTCATGATTATTCCGGTTTACGAGGAAGCCATGCATGGTGTTTACTACAACACTGCCGCGGTCGTTGATGCAGACGGTAAATACCTGGGCAAGTTCAGGAAAGTTCAGATTCCGCACACATGGCCCGGTTTCTGGGAAAAATTCTATTTCAAACCGGGCAATCTCGGTTTCCCGGTATTCCAGACCGCCTATGCCAAGATCGGTATCTTCATCTGCTATGACAGGCACTTTCCCGAATGTGCCAGGGTGCTGGCTCTCAACGGCGCCGAAATCCTTTTCAATCCATCGGCAACGACTGCTGGAAAATCCCAGTATCTCTGGGAACTGGAGCAGCCCGCCCAGGCCGTGGCCAACGGTGTTTTTATCGGTGCAAACAACAGGATCGGCATCGAAAAACCCTGGGAGTTCGGGCGTTTTTACGGTTCCAGCTACTTTGTCGACCCGCGCGGCGAAATGATAGTGAAAGGCAGCGAAGACAAGGATGAGGTGGTTATTGCAGACCTTGATCTTGATTTGATCCGTGAAGTCAGGGACGGTTGGCAGTTTTTTCGGGACAGAAGACCTGAAATGTACACGGAAATCTGTCAGCAGTTGCCGTAATAGAACAGGGTTCAAGGGGAATAGTGTTCTTTGAGTTTGTTGCGTTTCTTGTGTTTATTGGGTTGATGGAACAGGGGTGTGTTGAGAGCTGAATACTCTTCGCCGGGGACAACTCAATAAACACAAGGAACTCAATAAACAAGTATGCAGGGTCCGAGGGTGGCTGATAGCAGTCAACTAAAAGCAGCCTACAGTCTAAAAGGCTAAAAGACTGTCTTTTCGTTCTTAACTAATAACCCGGCCCATTTGCATGGGCAAACAGGAAGGAGGGGCAAGTACCATGAGTGAAGAAAAAAGTGAACACAAACATTGGATTGTTTACCCCATCGGGAGCAAGCCCAAATGGGGCCTTGCCATACTACTGGGTATCCAGCAGTACTTGACCATGTTCGGGGCCACCGTGCTGATCCCGTTCATTGTTGGCGGCGCCATGGGTCTTCCCCCCGAGGAACTGGCGTTGTTAATCTCAACCATCTTTTTTACTTCGGGGCTGTGTACGCTGATTCAGCAGTCCCCCCTCGGGAATAAACTGCCGGTTATCCAGGGCGGGACATTCTCCTTTCTCGGGCCCACATTCGCAATTCTCGGCCTGGTCACCGCAGAAAAATTTTCAGCCGCCGGCATTCCACTCTGGCAGGTCAAAATCCAGATGGTTTCCGGTGCTATCATGATCGCATCAGTGGTGGAAATCGTCCTGGGCTACACCGGCATCATGGGCCAGGTCAGAAAAATAATCAGCCCCATCGTCATCGGCCCCACCATCGCCATGATCGGCCTGGCGCTCTTTGGCATCGGTGCTCCCTGGATGGCGACGAATTGGATCATTTCGTTGGCCACCCTGATAGCCCTGATTCTCTATTCCCAGGTTTTTTCCATCAAATCAAAAGTTTTCATGCTATTTCCGGTCCTTCTGGCCATTGCCACGGGATGGATACTCGCCCTGCTGGGCACAATTACCGGACTCATACCCGATGGCAATGCCGCCAACCTGGCCGGCAAGCTTGGTCTGATTGCATCAGCTCCCCTGATCAGCTTAAAACCCTTGATGCCGTTTAAGTGGGGATTCCCGCAGTTTGGAAGTTCCGTGATGTGGGCCGGCGTCTTCGGTATGCTGGCCGGTTACCTGGCATCCATGATCGAATCCATCGGTGATTACTATGCCTGTGCCCGTATTTCAGAGGCACCCGTTCCCACGGGAAAAATGATCTCCCGGGGCCTCGGCGCCGAAGGATTAGGGTGTTTTATTGCCGGTATCATGCAAACCTGTAACGGCACCACCACCTATTCTGAAAACATTGGCTCCATCGGCCTGACCAAAGTGGCCAGCCGGAGGGTCGTGCGCTGCGGGGCAGTCGTCATGCTTTTTATTCCTATCATTGGTAAGTTCGGTGCCGTTCTGGCCACCCTACCCATGCCCGTGGTTGGCGCCATGTTTGTGGGCCTGTTCGGCATGATCGCATCGGTGGGTCTCTCCAACCTGCAGATAGTAAACCTGAACAATTCCCGGAACCTGTTTATCATCGGCATCGCCTTTTTTTCCGGACTCAGTGTGCCGTTCTGGTTTACGCCCCATTTCGATGTCGGTACCGGACAAATTGTCAGCGGTGCCCTGGCCTGGGGAACACCCGGAAGTTTCATCAATGTGCTGGGAAATATCTTCCAGGCCGTCCTGAGTACGGGTATGGCGGTTACCGCCATTATCGGTATTATCCTCGACAACCTGCTCCCCGGCGCCACCCGCGCTGAAAGGGGCCTGGAAGTTTGGGAAAACGAAGCATCCGACGAAGCCTGGGAAGAGGCGGAAGCTAAATGGGATGCCATGGCAGAGGGTGAAATGAGGCCCGTATAAATTCGCTGCGCGAATTTATTTGTCGCGGCTTCGCCGCTTAGATTTAACTTCAGAAAATGAAAAAAATGAGGGCAGGTTTTCCAAACCGGCCCTCATTTTAGCTATAAGCCATAAGCTGTAAGCACGAAGCAGCTTATCGCTTACAGCTAATAGCTTTTATCCTTTCAAAACCTTTTTTCGCCGGTACTTATCACTGGAATTAAACGTGCCAAAACAAGCCATATATATCGTGTATGCACTTCTGATTGCCGTCGGGCTGTTAGCCATGTATGCACTCCTGAATGCGGGCAGTTCGAACAGCCTGCTCAGATCTATTTTCCCCGACCCATCCACGGACGTCTATGTTGCCGTTATTTCTTCCTTCATTGTTTTTGTCCTCGGGTTTGTGGTTTTTTTCAACCGTGACAGCCAGGGATTCCAAAACTTGATCGAGATGAACGGTGAGCGGATCAAACAGCTCAGGAGCGAAGGTCAGACAGACGAAAAAATCGCTGATTCGATTCTTGCGGCAATGGGCAGCCGCAGCGGGTACAAACACAATATGGCCAAAAAGAAATTGGTGATATATTTAGCTGAATTTAAATGAATTGTAGGCTATAAGCCAACACTGTTAACTTAATGATGTAGCGCAGAGCTTCAGCTCTGCCGGTAGTCCTTTTTTGCAGATCTAAAGACCTGCGCTACGTTATTAAAAACTGGAATTCACCTTAAGTTAGTGATATTGAGCTATTAGCTATAAGCTGGCTAAGAGCTAACATCCAAGAGCCAAGAGCTAATCAATGACCGGACTTTATGCAAACCAGCAATGGATGATCATTGCACTCATTTTTTTCGGAATCATCGCCTATATCGTCTTTATTCGCCGGCAGGACAGGAAATGGATCGAAAAACGTTTCAGCGGTCAGAAAGTCCTGGCCATGAGCTTTGGTGTCAACTATTTTGGAAGAGACAGCGAACCGGGAAAGCCGAGCAGGAGCAGCGGATTTCTCCTGCTACTGCCGGACCGACTCTTTTACCGCAGCCGCACCGCCGGTCTGGAGCTGAGCATCCCAGGTAAAAGCATCGCTCATGTGTACCCTGACAACAGTATAAAAGGCGTTAATCTGCACCAGTCGGTCGTAAAAATCGATTTCATCAATGAAAACGACAAGCGGGACAGTGCTGCCTTCAAAGTTCCCTACCCGCCCCAGTGGATCAGTGCCATCGAGAATAATCTATTGAAAAAACCCTCAAGTTCAGTTCAGGTATGAATAAATTCAATCGGCTATATCTAAATAACATAATATTTATAATATTTATAATATTTCTCAAAAACAAATATTTTTTATTTTATTGACAAGTTCCAATTCATAGCATATTCAGCGGGAAAATGGCCGGGCAAGCAGCCGTTTTAAATTCAAGAACCAATTGAGGTGTTATGTTTAAGACCGCTCGAACCAGCACGATTACGCAGAAGATTATCGACCAGATCAGAACGGCCATCCTGGCGGGTAAGCTGAAGCCCGGTGACGTACTGCCCCCTGAAAAAGAACTGACGGAGCAGTTCGGGGTCAGCAAGCAGACCCTCAGGGAATCTTTGAGGGCCCTGGAGCACATGGGGCTGATCGATGTCCGCAAAGGTATCGGCGGAGGCGCCCATATCATCGAGGTGGACATCGAAGTCACCAAACAGAGTCTGGCCAATTTTCTCTATTTCAAAGATCTGACCATCGGAAACCTCTCGGAACTGCGCAAACTGATTGAACCACATGCAGCTTTCAAAGCGGCTCAACACATCTCCAAGGAAAATCTCCAAAAGCTGGGAGAACTCAACGACACGGCCCGGGACAACCTGAACAAAAAATCTCTACAGGAAATGAGCCATAATGAAATCAATTTTCACCGGGTCATCGCCCAAACAACAGACAACCCCATTTTGATTCTCATTCTTGATTTTGTGGAAAACCTGCTGGAGGATTTCAAAAAGGTTCTCAAACCCGATCTGGTCTTTTCTAAATCCGTTCTGGATGCCCACGACAAAATATACGAGGCCATCTGCAACAAGGATACGGACAAAGCCTCAGCCGAGATGTACCGGCATGTACACGAGGTTGAAGATCATCTGGCTAAACTGAAGGAGGATATCGATCTGTGGCAGGTTTGTTTTAAACAGGAATAATAACTTTGGATTAAACACAGGAAAAAGGAGAACCAGCATGACATTACCAATAATGAAAAATTACATTAACGGCGAATGGGTGGATTCGAACACCTCTACTTTCGGTGATGTGTGGGACCCGGCCAAAGGCGAAAAAATCGCCCAGGTACCCTACGGGACAAAAGAAGATGTGGATGCTGCAGTGAAGGCGGCCAAAGAAGCTTACGATGAATGGAGAGCCACGCCTCCTTTGTCAAGGGCCCGCTACCTGTTCCGGCTCAAGGATGCCTTCGAAGAAAACTTTGAAGAAATCGCGGAAGTGCTGACCATTGAACAAGGCAAAGCCATCGATGAATCCCGGGGCGAAGTCCGCCGTATGATCGAAAATGTCGAGCACGCCACCGGAGTTACGACATTGATGTGCGGGTACACCCTGGAAGATATCGCCAAAAACATCGACTGTTACGGGCACCGCCAGCCCATGGGCGTTTTTGCGGCTATCGTTCCTTACAATTTTCCCGCCATGGTCGCCTGGTGGTTCCTGCCCTACGCACTTGTCAGCGGGAACACCTATATTGTGAAACCATCTGAACAGGTACCCATGACCCAGGCTAAAATTTTCGAAGTCATGGAAGAAGTCGGTTTTCCGGAGGGCGTTGTCAACCTGGTCAACGGTGCTCATGACGTGGTCAACGGCCTCTTGGATCATCCGGACATCGAAGGCATTTCATTTGTCGGTTCATCCCCCACGGCTAAATATATCTACCAGCGCTGTGGTGAAACCGGCAAACGCGTACAGGCACTCGGTGGGGCCAAGAATATCGTCGCCATCATGCCGGATGCCAACCTGGATCAGGGCATGCCGTCCCTGACCACATCCTTTTACGGCTGTGCCGGTCAGCGCTGTCTCTCGGGTTCCGTACTGGTTCCTGTTGGCGACATCGCGGACGAGCTCAAAGAAAAGTTTGTCGCCGCTGTCAAAGACATCAAAGTGGGCTACGGTCTGGACGAACAGACCTTCATGGGGCCGGTCATCAGCGCCGCCCACAAGCAGCGGGTTCTGGGCTACATCGAAAAAGGTATTGAAGAAGGCGCCGATCTCGTTCTCGATGGTCGCAATTACGAGGTCGAAGGATATCCCAACGGCTTTTTTGTCGGCCCAACCCTGTTTGACAACGTAACGCCGGACATGACCATCGCCAGTGAAGAAATCTTCGGCCCTGTCGTGAGCATGGTTCGCGCCAAGAATCTTGATGATGTCATCGAGCTGATCAACACCCGTAACTATGCCAATGCATCCTGTATTTACACCCAAAGCGGTGCTACCGCACGTGAATTCAAATACCGGGTCAAACCGAGCATGATTGGCGTCAACATCGGCATTGCCGCCCCCATGAGTTTTTTCCCGTTCGGCGGAGCCGGCAATTCCATGTTCGGTGACACCAAGGGGCACGGCCAGGAAATTTTTAATTTCTTTACCGACACCAAAGTCGTCATTGAGCGTTGGTTCTAAGAACCCCTTAAACTGATCTTGAAAAATGACAAGGGGCCACACGGCCATGCCGTGCGGCCCTTGTAAAGGAGATGGAAATGCCACTGATCAACTTTGGAAGCATTTTAAGTTTTGCAGAGGAGTTGGAAAAGCAGGCTGAGGCATTCTATATTGCCGCAGCTGCAAACCCGGTATTTGCAGAACACAAGGACCTGTTTGATCAATTCCTAAAAGATACCCGCAAAAACATTAAAAATGTGCAGCGTACCCGCCGTGAAAATGTAACGGAAATGATCTTGGAGCCCATCAAGGATTTTACCCGCGCACCCTTTTGTGAAGAAGTCGATCCTGCAGAAGCCAAAACCAGTGCAGAAATCCTTGAAGCAGCGAGATATCTTGAAAAAAGGATTGAGAGATACTACACTGAGGCTTCCGTAAAAATTAAGGCGCTGTCCGAGGTTTCCCGTGCATTGAAAATAATCGGGAAAAAACATACAACACATCTGAAAAAACTGGATACCTTATAAAAGGAGGATCAAACCCATGAGTGAGATAGAAACCAGGATAAAAGAAATGGCCGCCCACACGTTCGGGACATGGAACTGGCAAAAAAACTGGCAAGCGCCCTTGCTGATCAAAGATGCTGAAGGCGTCTATTTCTACGACAGCAACGGCAAACGCTACCTGGATTTTTCTTCACAACTCATGTGTTCAAATCTAGGCCATAAGAACAAAGCCATCATCAAGGCCATCCAGAAACAGGCTGAAAAGCTACCCTATATCGCTCCCGGATTTACAACGGAAGTAGCACTGGAAGCAGTGGAAGCTCTTCAGTCGTTCCTGCCCAAAGGTTTGGACAGGTTTTTCTTTTCAACCAGCGGTACCGAAGCCAACGAGGGTGCGCTCGTAATGACGCGCCAGTCCAAGGCGCCGGCCTTCAAGGTTATTTCGCGGTATCATTCCTATCATGGGGCAACCTCTGCAGGCATGGCCTTTACCGGTGACTTCCGAAGATGGCCCGTGGAAAAGGTAAGGTACACGGTGGACGGCGTCTGTTTTGCGCCGGACTGCTACTGTTACAGATGTCCGTTCGGCCAGACCTATCCGGATTGCAAGGTTCAGTGTGCTCGTTACCTCGACTACATGATCAAGGAAGAGGGCAATGTCGCTGCGGTAATCGTCGAGCCAATTGTGGGCACCAACGGCCGACTCGTGCCGCCACCCGAGTATTTCTCCATTTTACGGAAAATCTGTGATGAAAGCCACGTGCTCCTCATTGCAGACGAAGTCATGACAGGCTGGTACAGAACCGGGACACCGTTTGCCATGCAGAACTGGGATGTTCTTCCGGACATAATGACCACTGCAAAAGGGTGCACATCCGCCTACACACCTCTGGGCATTACCGCTACGAACAAAGATGTAGCAGACTTCTTCGAAGATGAATTCTTCTGCCACGGTCACACATACGCTTTTCATGCACTCTCCCTTTCTGCGGTCAAGCCGGCTGTGGAAGAATACCACAAACTGATTAATTCCGGTTTGCCCCAAAAAGTGTCCAAATACCTGAAGGAAAGACTCTTCGATCTTGCCGAAAAACACATCTGCGTAGGCGATGTCCGGGGAATAGGTCATTTCTGGGGGCTCGAAATCGTCAAAAACAGAGAAACCAGAGAGGCCTTCGACGTCAAAGCCGACAAACTGAGCGGCAAAGCACTCATGACGGCAAAAATCTCCGGCGATGCCATGAAAAATGGCCTGTACGTAGTCCCCTGGTACGATACCCTGACCATCGCGCCCCCCCTCATTATTACAGAGGAGCAAGTCGACGAGGCACTGTCAATACTGGACAAAGCCCTCGAAATCGGGGATCAGGAAGCTGACAAAACCGGTGTCTCCGTATCCACGAGTTCCGAATTCTGAATAAAAGATTCGGGTTCACCCGTATCTTTTATAGGTGTTATAGTATGACCCTTGCCATCGATAATCTACCAAAGGATTACGACCCCCGGTTCAAGATTTTTCATGAACTGATGGCCAAGAAAATTCGGGAGATCCTCCTCGTTTCGACGCCTTACGATGCCTGGATCATGGAAGAGGATGTACGTCTCTCGGAAAGACTTATCCATGAGTATCGTGGCCTCAACTTGAGTAATCCTCCCAGGCTTACCTGGGTATCCTCTGTTGAAGAAGCGCTGAAAGCGCTTGAAGATAAAAATTTCGACATGGTTATCACCATGCCCAGTGTCGTGGACATGGACTGTGTCTCATTGGGTACAAGGGTCAAAAAAAAGAACCCTGATCTGCCGGTTATCCTCTTTGCCCATAGTGCTGTTACCGCGGCCAATTTCTATCCCGGTCACACAAAACCCGCAGGGATTGACCGTGCTTTTATCTGGTCCGGCAACACAGACATACTCGTGGCCCTTATCAAAGGTGCTGAAGATCGGTTGAATGTGGATTACGATACAAGCTCCGCAGGCATCCGGGTACTCCTGTTTGTGGAAGACTCGCCCCAGTACCTTTCCTCTCTGCTGCCCATCTTTTACCGGGAATTGGTCAGTCAGACGCAGGCCGTCATGGAAGAAGGTCTCAATGAGGAACACAGGCTCCTGACCATGCGCGCCAGACCCAAAATCCTCATCGCAGACAACTATGAGGATGCTGTCAATATATATGAAAAATATAAGCCGTATATATTGGGTGTTATTTCCGATGTGCGTTTTCCAAAAAGCGGAAAACCATGTCCCGACTCCGGGATCGAACTTCTGAAAAAAATCAAGACTGATCGGTGGGATATCCCCTTGTTGCTAATGAGTTCGGAACCATCCAATGCCGACAAAGCCACATTGATCCCCTCCTATTTTGTAGACAAGAATTCACTTACGCTGCATGCCGATGTCCATGCGTTCTTCATGGATCACCTTGGATTTGGCGATTTCGTTTTCAGAATGCCGGACGGCAAGGAGATCTCCCGTGCCACCAATCTGAGGACATTGGAATATGAAATGAATAAAATCCCCATCGAGTCCTTGACATTCCATGCCAACCGGAACGATTTTTCACGATGGCTGTTTGCGCGCACCGAAACCATACTGGCATCGAAACTGCGCCCTGCAAGCGCAGAAGATTTTTCATACGACCCCTACGAGATGCGGAAGTTTCTAGTTTCCAACATTCATGTGCGTCGCCGCCGCAGGCAAAAAGGCGTTATCGTCAATTTTGATGCGCACGATTTTGATCCTGATACGGAATTTTTTAAAATCGGTAATGGCTCTGTGGGCGGCAAAGCAAGAGGGTTGGCCTTTGCATCGGACCTGCTCCGCCACCATTCGGAAATGATGCAGGAATTCAGCGATGTCAACATCATCATTCCCAATTCATTGGTTATCACAACAGATGGATTCGAGACTTTCATCCATGACAACCATTTGTTAAAAATTGCTGATACGGATATGCCGGACGAAGAAATCGCCCAGAAATTCCTGCAAGCCAAATTCCCAAAATGGATCAGGGATGATCTGGAGGCTTACCTGCATGACATTCACTACCCCATCGCCGTTCGTTCTTCGAGTCTTTTGGAGGATGCACAGTTCCGCGCTTACGCCGGCCTCTATCGCACTTATATGCTCCCCAATGACTGCCCGAGTTACGTCCAAAGAACCGAACATGTCATCAATGCCATCAAGCTCATTTATGCGTCTACCTACTTTAAAGGACCCAAATCATTTTCACAGCGGGTGGGACACCGGACCGAGGAAGAAAAAATGGCCGTCATCATCCAGAGCATGGTGGGAGATACCTATGGCGAACATTTTTATCCTGCTGTCTCAGGCGTTGCACAATCCCACAATTATTACCCGTTTTCACATATGAAACCGGAAGAAGGCATTGCCACTATTGCCCTGGGGCTTGGAAAAATGGTGGTTGAGGGAGAAAAAACACTTCGTTTTTCTCCCAAATATCCACAGCTATTGCCACAGCGTTCCACTGTGGAAGACATCCTTGAGAATTCCCAGCGCTACTTCTATTCCTTGAAACTGGAAAAGACATGCTCCATGCTCAGTATCAACGACACATCCCATTTGGACAAACGAGAGATATCCGATGCTGAAAAGGAATACCCGGTTTCATTCCTTTCCAGCACCTACATCCCGAATGAGCATCGAATCAGAGACACCTCCCATGTACCGGGGCATCGCGTCATTACATTTTCTCAGATTCTGAAATATAATTCCTTTCCGCTTCCGGATATTCTCAATGAATTTTTAACCATCGGCCAAAAAGGCATGGGGTGTCCCGTGGAACTCGAGTTTTCGGTCAACCTCAGCCAAAATCAGGACACTCAACCCACATTTGCTCTGCTGCAGCTCAGACCAATGACCGCCAGGGCAGATCTGGAAGTGGTCGATATCAGCAATGAAGAGATCGAAAAAGCTTTTTGTTATTCGTCCAATGCTCTCGGCAATGCCCATAAGGGCAACATCACAGATATCATATACGTCAAACCGGATACATTTGATCCGGCCAAAACCATCGAGATTGCCCGTGAGATAGGTGAAATGAACAAATATTTAGCCCGGAAAGACCGAAAGTACCTCTTGATCGGACCCGGAAGGTGGGGTTCTGCGGACCGCTGGCTGGGAATCCCCGTTGATTGGGCCGACATCTGCAATGTGGACATCATTACCGAGACAGAATCGGCGCGCTTGAATGCAGAGCCTTCTCAGGGATCTCATTTTTTTCACAACATCACCACCATGGGAATCAACTACATTTCCGTTTCAGAAAAGGATGGTGGTTTTTTTAAAGGGGATTGGCTGACATCACTACCGGCAAAAAAAGAATCAGCGCATGTGCGTTATGTAGCCCTGGATAAACCGATCACCATCAAGGTCGACGGCCGGACCTCGCGATGTGTGATGATGAGATAAATATCGGCTCTTAGCTCTTGGCAATTAGCTCTTAGCCGGGCTAAATGCTTAGCTCTTAGCTGGTAGCCGGGCTAAACGCTAAGAGCTAAGAGCCAACAGCTGATTTTATAAATGTTTTCAGCAGAGAAATTCATGTCACCAAATATTTGTTTTTACACTGGAACGAACACTACAGTAATAATAAAATCCTAGGAGGCACCATGTCTGACATCATCGAGATTGTAAAGTCGAGAGATCCGAATGAAAGTGAATTTCACCAGGCAGTAACCGAAGTCATGGAATCGGTCAAACCGGTTCTCGACAGAAACCCCGAGTACCGGGAAGCCAGGATTCTGGAGAGACTCGTAGAACCGGAACGGGTCATTATTTTCCGTGTTCCCTGGATGGACGACAGGAGCGGTATCCACGTTAACAGGGGCTTTCGGATTGAAATGAACAGTGCCATCGGACCCTACAAAGGGGGTTTGCGGTTCCATCCGTCAGTCAATCTCGGCATATTGAAATTTCTGGCCTTTGAGCAGGTGTTTAAAAACGCCCTGACCACACTTCCCATGGGAGGGGGTAAGGGCGGCTCGGATTTTGATCCTAAAGGCAAGTCGGATAATGAAATCATGCGCTTTTGCCAAAGCTTTATGTGCGAACTGTCCCGCCACATCGGTCCCAATACCGACGTTCCTGCAGGTGACATCGGTGTGGGTGCCAGAGAAATAGGGTATCTGTTCGGCATGTATAAAAAACTCCGCAATGAATTTACGGGGGTATTGACCGGAAAAGGTCTCAACTGGGGAGGAAGCCTTATTCGACCTGAAGCCACCGGCTATGGATCGGTTTACTTTGCATCTGAAATGCTTGCAACAAAGCAGGATACCCTGGAAGACAAAGATTGCCTGGTTTCAGGTTCCGGCAATGTCGCCCAGTACACCATAGAGAAAATCCTCGATCTGGGAGGCAAAGTCACGACCTGCTCTGATTCCTCCGGCTACATCTATGATGCAGAGGGCCTCGACAGGAAAAAGCTGGCTTTTTTGACGCTGCTGAAAAATGTCAAGCGGGGGCGTGTCAAGGAGTATATTGAAAAATACCCATCAGCAGAATACATCCCTGTGGATCCATCCCTCGACTACAATCCCCTCTGGGACCATAAAGCCGATTGTGCTTTTCCTAGCGCAACCCAGAATGAAATAAACGAAAAAGATGCCCAGAATCTGGTCAATAACGGGGTACTCCTGGTCTGTGAGGGTGCCAATATGCCAACGGTTCCAGAGGGTATTGAAATATTTCTTGCAAACAATCTTCTCTATGGTCCGGGAAAAGCGGCAAATGCCGGCGGGGTATCAGTGTCCGGGCTTGAAATGTCACAAAACAGCATGCGGCTTTCCTGGAGCCGTGAAGAAGTGGACAACCGTCTTAAAACAATTATGACGAACATACATAAAACCTGTCAGGAAACCGCAGAGCAATACGGTACGCCCGGCAATTATGTGAACGGGGCCAATATCGCGGGTTTTGTCAAGATTGTGGATGCAATGCTGGATCAGGGACTGGTTTAGCCTGGGCAATTCATGAAAGAGGTTAAGGGACGATCTGTTCGTTGGGTTCTTTGTGTTTATTGAGTTGCTGATCGCAAATAGTACCACCCAAACAACCCAACGAACCCAACAAACGCAATAAACTCAACAACGATCCTTCCTGTCCTTGACAGCCAACTCCTGATAGGCTTCTTGAATCTCCTTGAAACGCTCTTCTGCCAAGGACTGAAACTCTTCACCCAGATGAAGCACCTTGTCAGGGTGGTACTTCCCGGCAAGGTGCTTGTATGCTGCCTTTATCTCTTCCTGTGATGCCTCTCTGGGGATTTGTAGCACATCATAGGGATCACGTAACTTGTTACTGCCGGCAGTCGGTGACCCTTTCCTGTCGGTACCTTTATTGGATTGCCCTACCCCTTGTGGCTGACGAAATAACCTTCCTTTACCTCTGTAGAAAAACCGCCACAAAAAATAGAAAATGACAAGATCGTCTATCCACCCCCATCCGAGAACAAAATCGGGAAAGAAATCATAGGGCAATAAAAAATAGATTAGAGCTAAGAGTGACAGCGCGAGTTTCATGAAATCCAAGGGTTATGCCCAACGTTGCCAAAAACCGGAGGGCTTCAGAACTTTGCCATGTTGTTTATGCAACTATGAGTTATGCCAACTGGTAGACACCTCTGGCAACTCTCTTTATCTTCCCTTCTTTGCTCGCCCTGTGAAGAATGTTACTGATCTGCTTATCGTTGAGGCCCGACCGTTCTTTTAGTTTGGAAATGGCGATTCCCTTTTTATAGCGCTTCATGAGGGTGAGAACTTTACTGGTAGGTGTTGCCGATGGTTTTCCGGCAGGTTTTTTGGGTGCAGCGGTTTTTTTTGCAACTTTCTTCTTAACCGTTTTCTTTGCTGGAGCAGCCTTTATTTTTTTTGCGACTTTTTTCTTAGGCGCTGCCTTTACTGGAGTGGCCTTTGCTTTTTTTACAGCTTTCTTCTTAGGCGCTGCTTTCATGAGCTTGGCTGCTTTTTTAGACAACTGCTCGAGTTTCTTGGATAGTGCATTGATCTCTTTGTTAACGAATTTTAGATCATCAGCGAGTTTCTTCATGCCCGTTTACCTCCTTGTTAAGGGTGACAAAAGCACAATATTCAACCACCTATCAATTACCTAAGTTGAGCGATTAACCTTAACACATAGACTTTTAGCTGAGAACATTTCTACTGTAGTTAACCTATAAGATGGTTCGATGCAAGAAAAAAAAGTGAACCTCATTCCCATCGATTTCCACCTTTGTGCTTTAAATCGATGTACTCCACGGTTCCCCGTCCGCCAATAAAAGAATTAAGCAACCAGCTGATGATACTGATGAGAAACGCTCCCCAGACCGATGCCCAAAAGCCGTGAACATCAAAACCCGGTATGATGCCGGAAGCTAGTTTAAGCATAATGGCATTGATGACGAATGTAAATAATCCCAGACTTAAAATATTGACAGGCAGCGTCAGTATCAGGGCGATTGGGCGAAAGAATGCATTAAGAATTCCCAGAGCTGCTGCTGCAAAAACGGCCGAGAAAACACCTCCCACCTGGATACCGTCGATCATATAAGACGCAACGATTATCGCCGCTGTCAATGTCAGCCATCTTATTGTCAATCCATTCATAGTAATTTCTCCCTTAACCCTCTATTTCTTGCAATTTTTTATTAAAATAGGATTCAGCCTGTTCTTTATCATGATAGAGTTGTTCCATCTCGGTAAAAAGACTCTCAATTTTGCCCCGACCTTTATGAATCTTCTGAGATATCTCAGCGATTTTTCTGCCGTCGCTCGACTGTGAGGCATTGATCATTGCTTCATTGAGAACATCAACGGTTTTTTCTTGAATGTCAATGTCCTCCTCTGCCTTCTTTATTCGCTTCTCAAGTGGCTTTATTCTTCGACTTTTCTCCACAACGATCTCAGACCGCATTTGGCGTATTTCTTTCTTTGTCAGTTTCGCAGAAACTGACATGTCCTCCGGTGTTCCCGCCATATCTCTTTTCTCATCGGCTTCATCGCTCCACCCCTCTTTATCGAGAAATTGTTGATAACTTCCTTCAAAGAGGTGTATCTGTTCGTTTTGAAATACAACAAGTCTGTCCGCAAGGGCATGAAGGAACATTTCATTGTGTGTTACAATAATCACCGTCCCCTCAAAACTGTCCAATGCTGTGAGCAACGCATCGCATGAGTCCATATCCAGGTGGTTGGTAGGCTCATCCAGGAGTAGCAGATTCACGGGAACGGCCAGAATTTTTCCCAGAAGAACCCGGCTCTTCTCTCCGCCGGACAGGACACCAATTTTTTTGAGTGCGGCATCGCCTTCGAACATCATGGCGCCGCAAATATCTCGACCTCTCTGGCGATCGACATCTTCATGGGCATAACCGATTTCTTCTTCAACTGTTCGTGTTGCAATGAGAGATTGAACATTGGTCTGTTCAAAGAGTCCGATGTCGATATTCGGATTGTAGACGAGGCTTCCTGCATCCGGTTCTAGAACCCCTGCCAGGATTTTCAACAAGGTTGTTTTCCCCTTGCCGTTCTTCCCAACAATACAAATGCGATCGCCTGCATTCACGGAAAAACTCAGATCTTTTATCAAAGGGACTTTTGGATCGTACGAAAAAAACTGATGTTCAGCACGCAGTACATGTTTCCCCCGGAAAGGTTTACTGCGGAACGAAAAATCCAGGGTTTTCAACTGATCGAGCTTATCCTTTTTATCCATTTTTTCGATGGTTTTTATTCTCGACTGAACCATATTTGCAAGCCGTGCTTTCGCTCTGAAACGCGATATGAATTGATTGATCTCCTTTTTACGACGCTCATCATTTTGGCGTGTTTTCTCATATACTTCTTCATCCTGTGCTACCTGGGTATAATACTTCTCCGTACTGCCGGAAATTTTCCGAATCTTTTTTCGATGAATTCCCAGGACATGGGTCACCACTTTGTCCATAAATCCTCGGTCATGGGTTATGAGCATGATTTCGTGGGGCCATTTAACGAGGTATTTCTCAATCCAGCGTATGGAGGTGATATCCAGATAGTTTGTAGGCTCATCGAGTAACAGAAGATCGGGTTCGGAGACAATGACCTTGGCCAAATTGAGACGTACCTGGAATCCACCGGAAAATTCCCCGGGGTGACGCTGCATATCGCTTTGAGAATACCCCAGTCCTGCCAGAATCTTCTCCACTTCCCAATGGTGATGTTTTCTGTCGGCAGGCAGTCCGTTCATCCCCTCTTCCAGAACCGTACTCTTCGTGAAAGCCAACGACTGCCGTACAATCCCAATTCTATAATTTTTAGGGATCGTTATGGCACCTTCATCGCAGGATTCTTCCCCCATAATCATTCGAAAGAGAGTCGTTTTCCCATGGCCGTTTCTACCCACCAGACCAACCCGTTCTCTGGCACCAATCTTAAAACTGGCTCCATCAAAAAGTTTTTGTCCGGCAAAGCTTTTTTGTAGGTTTTCTAATCGAATCATAAAATCGCTTCGCGCTTTTATCTGACGCGGCAGAGCCGCTTTAAATCAATTGCCGTGAAAATTTTATACCCCGGTGTTGCAAAAGCCGGAGAGCTTCAGAGTCAAGGCGCCTGAGAGCGAAGTCGGACTTGTCACGTCGTAGCTCGAAGAGCGAAGTCGGACTTGTCACGTCGTAGCTCGAAGAGCGAAGACGGAAGAATTCACCTGGAGAATATCCAGAAAAAGGCGCTATTGCAACGGTATTGTATATAATAACAGCTTATTATCTATACTTTGCCATGTTGTTTATGCAACTATGGGGTCTCGAAAATTAATACATACACCTTCTCAGGTCAATCAGGAATGTAAAAACGGGTATAATAGCGATTTTATTACTACAGAACAGGTTTCGATTTTACAAAAGTTCTACAATTAGGTATGATAAAAATTGTTAAACGATTTTTGGAGTATTGATCATGAACCGTACCAAATGGCTGATCCATCCTGTTTTCATACTGGTCATTTCGATCCTGGCACTTGTAACATCACTTTTTCTCTATATTTACTGGTATATTGAAATCAGCAGTGGCCTCAAGTCGATTGTCGAGCGCTTCAACCTCGATACGGGACAATTTCTTACTTCCCAGACATGGTTCGTTATCATGGTTCTCACGGTACTTGTGGGTGTCATCATCATGGGAATTTTCATCATATTTGTCTATAATCTGAAAACCCTGCGGCTGTACCGGCTGCAACATAACTTTATCAATAACTTTACCCACGAACTGAAAACGCCGGTTACATCCCTGAAGCTGTATCTTGAGACATTTCTGAAATATGAGCTCTCCCGGGAAGAACAGCTGAAGTACACACAATATATGCTCAGTGATGCAGGACGTCTTTCCGATGATATCAACCGCATTCTGAACCTGGCCCAGATTGAAAGCAAAAGTTATGTCGATGAGTATGTCCTCCAGAGCCTGCCGGAAACGATTGAACATTTCTATCAGAGCAATTCACATCTCTTCAGAAATTGTGATATCGAAATCCATCAACCCGAAAAGGAGCCCTTTTTCTATCGAATCATCCCCTCTATGTTTGAAATGCTATTGATGAATCTGTTCACGGATGCCATTAAATATAACGATGCAACCATCCCGAGAATCGACATTTTATTTGAAAAACAGCACAAAAAACTCATAATTCGATTCAAGGACAATGGCATCGGTATCGACAAGTCAGAGTTAAAGAAAATATTCAAAAAGTTCTATCAAGTAGGGCGCTCAGATGATATGTCGGCAAAGGGCAGTGGATTGGGGCTCTACCTCGTGGATCACATAGCGAAAATCCATAAGGGAAAAATTACGGCAGAAAGTGACGGCCTCGGAAAGGGCGCTGTTTTTAGTTTGATACTTCCCTCCAGGGATTGACCCGTATGAAACCGATTGAAAAAAAACGTATTCTCGTTATAGAAGATGATCAACACATTGCCGAGGGCCTTAAGCTGAACCTGTCATTGCAGGGTTACGAAGTCGGTATCGCTCTGAACGGTGTAACCGGCATTCAAATGTGGCGAGAGTGGCGACCAGACCTGATCATTCTCGATATCATGCTTCCCGGGATTGACGGCCTCTCCATTCTACGCAATATCCGCCTCGAAGACGAAAAGATACCGATTTTTATTTTATCGGCAAAAGTAACGACGGATTACAAGGTCAAGGGCCTCGCTTACGGCGTTGACGACTATTTGACCAAACCCTTCAGTCTGGAGGAGTTGCTGCTACGTGTGGACCGCCTCCTAAAAAGAGCTTCCTGGAGTACCCCAAGTGATGCTTTCGCAAACGGTCTTTCAGAAAATGAAACAAATGTTTTTTCCTTTGGAACCAATCAGGTGAATTTTCAAACGATGACAGCGGCCTGTAAGGTCGGAACGGTTCGTTTGACGGAGCAGGAAGCCAAACTGTTAAAACTGTTTCTGATGAACCCGGGGAAACCACTCTCGCGCAACAAGCTGCTCCAGATCGGTTGGGGGTATACCAAGGGAACGACCACGCGAACTGTGGATAATTTTATTGTCCGATTCAGAAAATATTTTGAAGACAATCCCAAGAATCCGTCTTACTTTATCAGTATCAGGTCTATTGGTTATGTTTTTCATGCCAACCCTGTATCCAATAAAGAGAAGTAGAAACCCGGGGTCCAAAGGGCTCGGCACTGATTCAGCCCTATAAGGGATTAATATTATGCATATTCAGCGTGTGATAAATTCTAAATCCGAATATCATGCTTCGGATTTAAGTAACTACCGCCATCGGCATAGCCAAATGTCTCTGACCTGCCCCAAAGGACCCGGTTTTTAATAATGAAAATAAAAAAGGCTCAACCATGCTTGAATCTATCTCGTATAAAGCGATGGCATTTGAAGACAATGCTTTCAAGGCGAAAGACCAGGAGTTAATCCTTGAAGAACCCCTATCCATGCGCATTGATGGCAAACCATATGCGGTTGTCATGCGGACACCGGGGGATGAGATCAACCATGCGGCAGGTTTTTTTCTATCCGAGGGACTGGTTAATCAAAGAGATGATTTTGCCACCATCGGGTACTGCACCGAAGAAGGCGTCAATGTGGTAACCGCCACACTCCGGCCGGAACGAAAAAGAGTTGTAAAAGATCTTCTGGAAAGACGGGGGTTTGTCAGTCAGACCAGCTGCGGTATCTGCGGCAAGGAGTTGGTAAAGGACATTTTTCAGATTGTAAAACCGGTAACCAAACACCTGAAGATGTCCATAGCGGACGTCGGGTCGTGCTTTGCGAAGCTAGTGGATCAGCAGTCGCTATACAAGACAACCCGGGGAGCCCATGCGGCAATGATCCTCGATACCCGTTTGAACCCGATATCGTTTGCAGAGGATGTGGGGCGACACAACGCGCTCGACAAAGCCATCGGCAGGGTTTTCATGGAGAAACGACTACACGAATCCGGTCTGGTTGTGATGTCTTCCCGCATCAGTTATGAGCTGGTTCAAAAAGCGGCCAGGGCAGGCCTCGAGATAATCGTCGCGCTCTCCCGTCCAACAGCACTCGCCGTAGAACTCGGGTCACGGCTGAACATGACGCTGGCATGTATCGACACAAACGATGCTGTAATGGTTTTCTGCGGCAAGGACCGTTTTCAGTAGAACCCATCTCAAAAATAGGATTCAGATTCGCTCGCTAACCCCGCGGCAAGACTTGTCGGCGGGTTCAAGTCGATTCGCCACTGGGAATGCGCTCGCTGCTGCGGTTCATTATACTGACAGAAACCTTTGTTTGGCTGGTAATAATAACCTTGACACAGCCTACCACTTTGTTACATAATAATAAAATCGTTACACGATTTTATTTGACGCGACTGCGTCGCTTTGAAGGGGTAATGTTTAG
>Ga0190293_1000157_pt1 | contig 23844 bp, 24 predicted proteins | sample 48693001_MG_FD_161671 | JGI IMG/M metagenome (GOLD analysis project Ga0190293, IMG submission 161671) | Hydrothermal vent microbial mat bacterial communities from Southern Trench, Guaymas Basin, Mexico - 4869-30-0-1_MG | ecosystem: Environmental > Aquatic > Marine > Hydrothermal vents >...
GGTGAAGCCTTCCTCAGCCCTGGAGGTAAGGCTTTCAGGCAACTGGTACACAACAGACGACTCCCGTAACTACAACTGGTCTGAGGCTGCATGGGACAACAGAGATACCGACTGGAAGTCCCTCATTCTAAGGGCGAACTACATCTTCAATCCTGATGTGAATCTGAGGCTCTTCTCTCAGTACTCGCGCTTCAGGATGGATTACGGGCTCTCCGCAGAGTCCGAGAGCAGCGAGATAACCGCGAACCTTCTCTTTACATGGCAGTATCTGCCGGGGAGCATGTTCTATTTCCTGGTGGAGAACCAGTTCGCGGAGCAGGAGGATGGCGGATTCGGTGCACCTGACCTCGGTGCATACGCGAAACTGACCTGGTACCTGCCAGTATAGATGTACAGCGCATTGGTTGCCTGCTCCAATACTGAAGGAAGCTCCGGACCTCCATCTCCCGCATCGGTGGATGGTCCGGGGATTCCCTGGAGAAGCTGTGCATAGGTCCTGGACTGCGGAAGCGTGGATAATGCTTCCACACAACGATACGGTGGATGTATGTGTTAGAGGGATCCTGTTTCCGGCGGAGGTGGCTGTTACGGAATCATGCTGTGTATTCCATCCGGCGGGTTCCCTAGATGCCATCAACGGAAGACGCTGCATGATCGTCAGGATCTCCTGCTCCGTACACCTGAACGATCTCAGAATGTCATTCTCCGCTACTTCGATCCCGAACGATCTGACAAGGGAGGCCTGAGTCATGAACAGCAACATTAGTGCCGGTACGGTTCTGGTAACTCATGTCGGCAGTTCCAATGATGTTAGACAGGCTGCGCTGATGATCGACAGCCTGCGAACGTTCGGTGGAAGTATGTCTGATATCCCCGTTCTCGTGTTCGAAGACGAGGATCATCCGGTTCACCGGGGGGAATTCAGCTGGGAGGGTGTGACAGTGCATGGACTGGCCAGACCCGAAGGGGTGGTTCCGTATACCCTTGACAGTAAAGTGTATGCCTGTGCCACAGCGGAAGAGCTATTGCAGGATAACTGTGAGTCGATGATCTGGATCGCACCGGACTGCATGATTGTGAATACTCCCATCCTATTCCAGCTGGGAGACGATTGCGATGGCGCACTGAGACCAGTTCACATCACCAATATTGGAAGTCTCGCAGAGAAGCCTGCAGATGCGTTCTGGGAGGGAGTATTCCAGGCTGCTGGAGTGGATGATATCATCGTTGAGGAGCCCCTGCTCGCCTGGCTCTCCTGATAGAGCGCTTCCAGTTGTTGACAGAGGAGAGTTCCATTCGACAGTTTCTAGACAGGTTCAGATATGCTACTGGAAGCGAATAGACTCAGCGGATCACCGGGGAGATCATCCATGTTCATAAGAGCATTCATCATCGCCATCGTCAGCTTCTCTGCAGCAGGATACTCATCTGCGGATACCGGCTCTCAGCTGCCTCATGTAGCCGTTGTAACGACCGGGGGCACCATAGCTATGAAATACGACTCCACGACCGGTGGAGCGGTACCCGCCGTCTCAGGAGCAGACCTTATCGAGGCAGTACCCGGCCTGGACAGCATTGCTACAATAGAGACCGTTGAATTCAGCAACATCGACAGCTCTCAGGTGACCCCCGAGATGTGGAGGGAGCTGAGTGAGAGAGTGCAGGAGCTTGTGTATAGAGATGATGTGACCGGAGTCGTAGTGACCCACGGCACAGACACAATGGCAGAAGCTGCATTCTTTCTCGTGACCACTCTAAGCACCGATAAAGCAGTTGTCTTCGTAGGCTCCATGCGCAGCGGTTCCGATCTAAGTCCGGATGGACCCGCAAACCTGTTCAACGCGGTTCTCCAGGCAGGACATCCTGATGCTTCCAGCTGGGGCGTCACAGTAACCATGAACCAGTACATCTCAGGCGCAAGGCATGTCGAGAAGGACCAGACCACGAATGTACAGACCTTCGACTGCGGTGAGTATGGCTATCTCGGCTATATCGTCGGTGGCGATATCATCACTTTCAATACCGTTATCGAAGAGGTCTATCTCCCACTGCCGGATACACTGGCAGATGTGACGCTGCTCTTCTCATATGCGGGTGACGACGGCAGTATGGTCCGCGATGCTGTGGCTCGCGGCACTGATGGAATTGTGATAGTCGGTGTGGGAGCCGGCAACCTGAACGAACATGTCTTCGAGGCAGTCCGCTATGCTCTTGATCTGGGTATTCCTGTCGTTGCTGGAAGCCGCGTCCGTCACGGACAGGCTGAACCCCTGTATGGTGACCAGGGGGGAGGCAGTTCCCTCGTTGAAGCAGGTGTGATACTCACCGGCAGTATAGATCCATACAAGGCAAGACTGCTTCTAATGATCGCTCTGGCCCAGCCGGATATGGACACAGCTGCCCTTCAGAGTCTCTTCATCCCGTAGGTTGCCTCTGGTGCGATATTCCTTTGCATTGTAACCAGGATTCAGAGTTATACGGCAGTCACACAATCACTGTTCTGTCATAATACTCAAGCATAATCACATGTTGACATAAGGCACACATTGTAGTATATACCTCCCATGGATCACTACAAATGGAATAATGCAAAAAACGAAAAGCTGAAAACCGAACGCGGTGTTAGTTTTGAACAAGTAGTCATGCAGATTGAACATGGCAATGTACACAATGTTTATACTCACCCCGACCAAAGACAATATCCTAATCAACAGATACTTATCATAGAAATTAATAACTACTGCTATATCGTTCCTTTTGTTGAAAATGAGAATGGGGTATTTTTTAAAACAATCATTCCAAGCCGCAAGGCTACGAAGCGCTATTTAGGAGGCTAATATGAAAAAGCTTAAGCTCGAAGAGGAAGAAAAGGAAATACTGGAATCTTTCGAGGGTGATGAATGGGAACCTGTCCAAGATTTGGAAAAGGAAGTTAAAAAGCACCAGGTTTATGCTCGCAATACTCTGAAAAAAGATAAGCGAATTAACATTCGAATATCCTCCAAGGATTTAGAAGAGCTTCAACTTGTTGCTGTTGAAGATGGGATCCCATATCAAACCCTTATCTCCAGCATTCTTCATCGCTTCCTTTCTGGCCGGCTTATAGAAAAACCGCGACAGAACAACTGAATTAACCAGACACAGGGCGTCTGATCCATAGCATGTATCAACCTGTCTGGTTATTCTGAGTGTTCGGTCAAGGAGTGAGGAATTATGAGAATTCATCTGCTGATGATCCTGGCAGTATTTGCCATTGCGGAAAGTCAATCTCTTCAGGAAACCATTTCACCTATTCTGGTTGCTGACAGGCTTTACTGGTTTGGATATGATGGAGAGGAAAACCAGGCATATCGGATTGTAGCGAAGTTCCATTCACAATCAGAGCTTGCAGATGCTCTTCGCCTGGATGCCGGAATCGGTGAGTATGCTGGTAGTTCATGGACACTCGCTAATATACTCGTTGAAGTAGACCTTAATGCCAACGGATATGTTGCCAGCTGGATGATCTCAGGACCTGCGTTCTTGATCTCGGCATACATCGATGATCTTCAGCAGCTTTACGAGACTGGTGTATTGATGTACGATTTCAGCGCATCTGAAATTGATGCAAAGCCAACAGCATTCTTTGAGCAAGAGGGGGAATGAAAGACCGAACAGGTCACGTCAAACTGTGATGGTGTTCAACAGCCCGGCGGTGATCTGTATTAACGCTTTCTCGAAGTATCTGCTGGTAGAGGCAACCCACATCTCTGACAGCAGGTCATTGACACATTTGACCCCTCTCAAACATGCTTTCGCAATGCTTCTGAATCACAATGGCGTTCTGCACCTGTTGCAGCAGCTGCCGAACTGATCGTGAAAGGTGGAACGTTTTGGATAGATCGAAGACCGAGAAGAAGTATGAGGTCCTGAGCCCATTCGAGCTCAAGGATAAACTGATTGCGATGGCTAAGAGCCCTCAGGTCAAGACTATGCTGAATGCAGGCAGAGGCAATCCCAACTGGGTGGCAACACGTCCGAGGGAGGCCTTCTTCCTGCTCGGATCTTTTGCCCTCCAGGAGGCGCACCGGGTTATGAGCAGACCAGGCCTGGCTGGAGCTCCGGACAGCACCGGTATGGGTGAGCGATTCAGGGAGTTCTGCCTGATACATGCTGAGACTAACGGCGCCGAATTTCTCTCTGACGCTTTCAGCCTGGTCGTCGGCAAGCTAGGACTGGATGGGGATTCGTTCATCGGAGAGATGGTGGACGGTATACTGGGTGATCATTACCCGACCCCCGACAGAGTCCTTGTGAACACCGAGAAGATCGTCAGAGCATACCTCGATGAGACGATGTGCGGTGGATCACCGCCTTCCGGAACAATGGACATCTTTGTTACAGAGGGTGGCACTGCGGCGATGACTTATGTCTTTAATACTCTCAAAGAGAATGGGCTCATCCATCCAGGTGACAAAATAGCTATTGGCACTCCTATCTTCACTCCATACATCGAGATACCGGTGCTGAACGACTTCGAGCTGGTCGAAGTGGAGGTCCAGCAGAGCGAGGAGAACAACTGGCAGTACGCTGATTCGGAACTGAAGAAGCTGGAAGATCCATCCATCAAGGCGTTCTTCCTCGTTAATCCCTCAAATCCAAGCTCGGTAAGCATTGCGGAGACCTCGCTGAAGAAGATAGCCGAGTTGGTGCGGACGAAGAGGAAGGACCTTATCATCCTCACAGATGATGTGTACGGCACATTCGTCAACGGATTTCGGTCTCTCTCTGCAATAGCTCCGAGGAACACGATCCTCGTCTACTCCTATTCCAAGTACTTCGGGGCAACCGGCTGGAGACTTGGCGCGATCGGCATCTACCAGGACAACGTACTGGATGAAATGATCGCTGCACTTCCTCCGGAGACCAGGGCTGAGCTCAATGAACGCTACAGCACCATCGCCACGGATCCCTCAAAGATCAAACTCATCGACAGACTGGTTGCGGACAGCAGAACTGTTGCGCTCAACCATACGGCGGGACTCTCGACTCCCCAGCAGGTGATGATGGTCCTCTTCTCCCTCCAGGAGCTGCTTGATCGAGAGAGCCACCTCTACAAGAAGGAAGCACAGGACGTTGTCCATAAGCGTTACGAGACTCTCTACAGGGCGCTGGGTGCCGAGGGTCCTGAGCTCCCATGCTATGCCTGTTATTACACGACGATAGATGTTCGCAAGCTTGCCTCCGATCGGTACGGAGACGATTTCAGCAAGTGGATGCAGACCGCTCATGAGCCAATCGATTTCGTCTGGAGACTGGCAGATGAGAAGGGGATCGTCCTCATGGACGGTGGCGGCTTCGATGCTCCCGAAATGTCCATCCGTGTCTCGCTCGCAAACCTGTTCGAAGAGGACTATGATGAGATCGGCAAAGGTATCAGCGACCTGCTGGACGAGTATCTGAAGGAATGGAAGGCGGCAAAGTGACCGCCTTTCTTCACTTCTGCAGAGCGAATCCCTCCCTGCTCCTCTTTGCCGCCCTGGCAGGCGGATATGCCCTGGGGAAGGTTAAGTTCGGCAGGAGCTTCTCGCTGGGCTCAACGACAAGTGTTCTTCTAGTCTCTATAGTTGTCGGCGCCCTCATACTGGGAAATACCGAATATGACCTCGGGCTCATCAAGAGCATCTCATTCGGGTTCTTCATCTTTGCCATCGGGTACAGGGTTGGTCCCGATTTTGTTGGAGGGCTCAAGCGCGGGGGAATGAAATACGTGCTTGTAGCTGTCTTCTTTGCAGTAACCGCTCTGATAGCGGCTATCGTGCTGGCCAAAGCTTTCGGTCTCAACGAAGGATATGCCGGAGGTCTCATAGGAGGAGCACTGACCCAATCCTCGGTCATCGGTACCGCTGATAATGCCCTTCAGCATCTTACAACCGGCAGTACAACCTCGGTTCTGAATCTGAAATCGGATGTTGCAGTTGCATATGCCGTCACCTATGTGTTCGGAACTGCCGGTCTGATCATGCTCCTCAAGGTCATCGGCAGGATCTGGAAGATCGACCTTCCCAAGGCTGCCAGGCAGGCTGAATCGGAGATGGGTTCGATCGATGAGTCTGATACCATTGAAGCCTTCCACTGGTCCAATCTGGTCCTGCCCAGAGCCTACAGCATTCAGAAGGATGCTGTAATCGGGAAGAATATAGGTGAGGTAGAAGCCCTGTTCGATGGCTTTGCAGCCATCGATATGCTTCGCAGGGGCGGGAAGCTCATCGATACTATCGCTCTGGACATGAAGCTTCAGAAGGATGACATCGTTATCCTGACCGGTTTCCGGAAGAATATTTACAGCGCATGCGATACACTTGGCCCGGAAGTCAATGACGACACTCTCAAGGAGATGCTGGGAGAAATACTCGGTGTATGTCTTACCAACAAGGCGCTGGACGGGAAGACTCTTGACGAGATATTCGGGCAGCACGGTCACGGCTGTTTCATCCGCAGCGTCACGCGCCAGGGACACGATCTGCCGCTGAACTCCGGTCTCAAGATATACCGAGGCGATGTCATCAACGTCATCGGGGATCGGCCCGATGTTGAGAAACTGGTAGAGGTCGTTGGCTACGCGGAGAGACAGTCGAAGGTGACTGACCTCATCTCCGTCAGCATCGGCCTGATAATCGGTACACTGGTGGGGCTGCTCAGCGTAAGTGTCGGCGGTGTGCCTATCACTCTCGGCGTTGGCGGCGGCGTACTGGTCTCCGGTATCTTTTTCGGCTGGCTCAGGTCCGTCCGTCCGACATGGGGAAGGATACCTACGGCAACTCAGTGGGTTTTCACTGATCTGGGGCTGAACTTCTTCATAGCCTGTGTTGGGCTGGCAGCTGGACCGAGAGCGGTCCATGCAATCCAGCAGGCAGGGATGAACATCTTCTTTGCCGGTATCTGTCTTACGATAATACCTCACCTTCTAACATGGGTGTTCGGTTACCATCTCCTGAAGATGAATCCGATACTCCTGTTCGGCGCGATGACGGGTGCAGGCACCTGCACCGCAGCGATGAACTCGGTTAAGGAAGATGCGAAGAGTGCAGTTCCGGTCATCGGCTATACAGTCCCCTACGCTATCGGTAACGTACTGCTTACGGTATGGGGGGCGCTGATCATCAGTCTCGTCTGACAGGAAACCTCCCCGGCGGGAGCTCCTCTCCCGCCGGGATAGTCCGGAGCCTGAAAGGTAATCTGTATGAACACCAGGAGAGCAGCGACATTCATGACAATGGCCGTGAGCCTGACAGCCGCGCTGGTCATCGCATCTCTGGTTGCCTTTACTTTCAGGAACGATTCAGGACAATGCGCTTTCAGTCCCTATATCGCATTGACCGTCTTCATTCCTGTATTGGTGACAGGTCTGGTTCAGATAATCTTCCAGCGGAGAGACCACTCGGCAGTTTTCTGGGGAGCTTCTGCTCTGTTCATGGGGCTGGCGGGTATCGTTCTGCTGGTTTATCTGGATAGATCGGAGACTCTGGTTCATTACGATGAACAGATCGTCAGGGGACCACTGGTGCTCGAACCCCCTTCACTGGACACTAGATGAGATCCATTCTCATAATGCCGGAGACTGCCTATCTCTGAAGGGAACCCTCACCTGCGATAGCCTTCAAACCGGCCCATGTAGTGTTCTCCAGATTAGAAGGATAACCGTCGTACACGCAGGCAGCCCATCCGATGAATGCCGGAGCCGGCCATTCACTGATGATAGCACCTTCATTATCGAACCTGTAGATATACCCTGAAGACGATTCGATCGCCTCGGCACTCCAGAAATACTCACCATCGCTCCACAATCCTTTGCAGGAATCGCCGGGAGCTGTGAAGGACCGTCCGGTGATCTCTTCGATATCGGGCCATTTGCCGATATCCCAGCATCTGATCGTATTGTCTTCATTGAGTGTCCAGAGACTCTGACCGTCCCAGCATGATCCGAAGACATCATAATCGAAGCCTGTAGAAGAGTCCTTTGTGCCGTCCGGCAGGTATCTGTTCATGCTCCACTCAGTGACATAGAGGTACTGGCCATCCCATGCTATATCGTAGAAGTAGTAGAGAGACCAGTCGTCTATGATGACCTCGAGATCCCAGGTCTCGAGGTCGACTATGAAGGATCTGGGCGCAAAGGCATCCACGACGTGTACCTCTCCGTTCACGACCTCGAGATCACAGAGTCTGTACATATCGTACTGATGCCAGTCGAGGATCTGCCCCTCCATGCTCATTACATATATCCTGGAGTTGAACCCCTGGTGAGCGGTAAAAATGATCACATCCTCCGAGAGTACCCCTCCTGCGGAGAAGAATAGCAGAAGAGCCACAGCCCAGAAGGAGAGGATCCTCATTGGTCGAGTTCCTCTTCCTTCTCAGTATCCTGTTTACCTTTCTTCAGCACTTCCGTTATCTCACCTACGAAGAGCCTGTGATATCCCTTCTCCGGATAGAGACCTTCGATACCGGGGTCGAGAAACCGCGTGTGATCAAGATCCTGGGAGTAGAGCTTACGGCAGACAAGAACGAGTTTCGCTTCCTTGAATGAGACGGTTCCCTCGATTGGCTTGAAAGGAGTTAGTCCGGTCTGATCGATCTTGTTCACATTCTCCCCTGAATTAGTTCCGCAGTATTTGAGAGTTTCACGATATTCTTCTCCGAAGAAGGACATGGTAAAAAGATTACTGGACTCCATGAAGCTCATCGTGAAGCGCTGCGGTCTGACGAAGACGAATGCAACTTTTCTGTGCCAGAGCTCGCCCAGGCCGCCCCAGCTGGCTGTCATAGTGTTGAAGTTCTTATTCAATTCTCCTGCGGTCAGCAGGAACCAGTCATCAGCTATCAGCCTGAAGACGTTTCTCTCGATATCTACAGGCTCAATTTTTCTGAACTGCTCAGGAATCCCACCCATTGATCTCCTCCGGTCACAATTAATGCATACTATAGTGTAACGGTCGTATTCGTAATAAAAGCCCAGTCGGAATCGAAATCATCCGCCCCGTCCGCGCCCCTGGCGAACATCAGTCTTGTGCTCTCCCCGTCGACAAGAACGTTGTCCCATGTATCACCTGAGTCCAGGGGGATGGTGAAACTGATCGTCGTAGACCCTGAGGACTCATCACCACCGGCATCTGTCGCATTCTGCTGGCCCCCATGCAGGTTCGAGTCTGAGACATGAGTATCACTGTCGATGCCGAAATCGTCCCTGACGCTGACCGAGCCGCCCGACACATATCCAACGATGATATTTGCATCGTGCATCTGATATTCACCCTTGAATCCGATCATGATCCAGCCAGTAGTCGGCGCTGTGAGCTCAATCTCGATGCTACCTCCGGATATCTTCCACCTGAAATGAAAACCATCCTTCGAGACTGACCCCCATCCGTCAGGACCCAGTGGATCATCTTCGCATGCTGCCAGTATAAGCATGACCGCAAGGAGAGCAGCTGCAGTCGTTCGTTTCCAATTCACGGGTCCTCCTTCCGTTCATCCTGGTTTCTGAGTACAAACCTACTAATGGAAGCGCAGGGGCTCAAGCTGCATTGCATCATGCTACTTGAGTTTTGCAGTCGGATTGGACAGGATACATGATACAGAGGTCTATTCGACAACACAGGAGGGGTTCAATGACGCTCAGCAGAAAGCCGCTCAAAGGAATGAGACAGCTCTATCCCGGAGAGAGGAGGGTGGAGGATTACATCGTGAGCGGCCTGACAAGGGCTGGCAGGGCATATGGATTCGAAGAATATGAGGGGCCTGTGCTGGAACCGCTGGAGCTCTTTCTTGCCAAATCCGGCAGTGAACTCGCCAGGGAGCAGAGCTATAACTTCACTGATAAGGGAGGCAGGGAGCTTATCCTGCGTCCGGAGCTGACCCCATCCCTTGCGAGGATGATCGCTGCCGGAGGTGAACTGATCTACCCAGTCAGATGGATGTCAGTGCCACTATGCTTCAGATATGAGAGACCCCAGCGGGGAAGAGTCCGGGAATTCCTGCAATTCAATCTCGACATCCTCGGAGCCCCCTCTCCTGAGGCGGAGCTGGAAGTAATACTGGTTCTGAACAGGCTCATGAGAGGATTCGGAGCTGTCCCGGGACAATTCGAGATACGCTATTCCAGCCGAAAACTCGCCTCAGCCGTCCTGGCCCGATGCGGACTGAAAGCAGAGAGCCTGGAAGCGGCCTTTGCCGTTATCGATAAAAGGGACAAGCTCCCGTCTGAGAAATGGGAATCATGGGTACGGGAGATAGTTGGTGACAGTGCATATTCTGAAGCGGTCATACGGTTCAGCAGATGCAGATCTCTTGATGCCCCATGGCTCGTGCAGCTCATGGCAGGGGATGAATCGCTGGAGGAGCTCAGAGAGTTCTCGCGTATGCTCGATACAGCTGGTGTCGAAGCAGCCGTATTCGATCCCGGCGTGGTTAGAGGACTGGACTACTACACCGGTATAGTGTTCGAGGTCATGGACACGGGGAGCGAGAATCGGAGAGCTCTCTGCGGGGGAGGAAGATACGATGATCTCGTTGGTCTATTCGGCGGCCGTGGAGTCTCCGGTGTAGGCTTTGGTCTCGGTATTCTGACCCTGAAGCTCTTCCTCGAGACATACGATCTGTTGCCGGCCATATTATCAGAGGCGCCTCCAGTCGAACTGTTCATTGCGGCTCTATCTCAGGAGCAGAGGGCATTCGTGCTGAACCTTGCAGAGAAACTCAGGAATGATGGTCTATCGGTGGAGACCGGTCTCGGAGGGAAGAACCTTCGGAGCCAATTCACTCTTGCGGACAAGCGCTGTATCGAATTCATTGCTGTTGTAGGTCCCCGGGAGATCGAAGAAGGCAGAGTGAATCTTAAAAGGAGCGGAAGAGAAGACCTGCAGGTCCAGATGGTCGATCTGGCTGAAGCGGTCAGGGCTGAGTAAGGCTTTTTCATTCGTATGCAGAGGAGCTGGATTCTGAGACTAAGTCATAAGGGTAGCCGGGTCGCTCTGATCATTGTTGCCCTGCTGCTGTTCGTTCCACAGTTTCTGGTATGGAGCCAGCCGGGGAGTTTCGATCTATCCGAACTCGCAGCCTGCGCGGGTCTCATTCTGCTCTATAACGTTCTTCATCCAATTCTCAGCAGGCTGCCTTTAACCAGTCTCCTTTATCTAACTGTCTTCCGTATGGGTTTCGTCCTGCTCTTTGCCAGCCTTGCCGTTACACCCATCGAATCTCCCGATGGGGAGGAGGAGGGTTCTCCAGATCATAGCGTAGACGTCCTGCATCCCTCTGGAATGGAAGAGCCTCTTCAGGCGGAGAGCAGTTGGGTGAGCACTATTGAGAGTCTTGCGCATGACGGGGGACAGGCGATACGGAACTCCGGGATATTCAGCGGCAGCGGGACCTTCGGCACCACTCTCGGTGCTGTCGGAGATGTAACCTCGACGACTGCAGAGGTTCTGATCAGAACTGTCTACTCCGGGTCCAACGTTGTCCGCGAGGATTCCATCGTTATGAGCAGGGATCTGGAATCAAGGGGCAAGCGCCCTCTCCCACTGCTGGCTCTTATCGCAGCAGCGGTCCTTTCAGTCACGCTTCTCGCCTCTCTGCGTGTTCTGGTCATGGTTGAGAGGAAGAAAGGCACGCTCGGACGGTTCAGGTTCCTTGTACTGATGGTTTTTCTTCAGGTGTTCTACATAACACTCGGCATAGAGACTCTTGTGTACAACTCCCTGTCAGGTCTCGAGTCAAATGTGAGGATGCTGCTGTCTATAAGTCCTTTCTATGTGCTTCTGATCCTGGCTGCCATCATCAATGGCTTCAGGGTCAAGTGGATCCACTACCTCAACCGCTGGAGGAAATATGTTGCTCTTATAGGTGCATTGCTGATGCTGGTCCTCTCACAGGCGATCCTGTCATTGTACTTCGCAGGCAGCCTCACTGTTGCATCAGCGGCGATAGGCACCTTCATCGGCTGTATTGCTACAGTCACTCTCTTCTACAGCACCGTGGCAGCGATCTCAATCCTCCTCCATCTTCCCAGCGCGAGGCTGGTAGACAGAAAACTCGAGCAGCTCCGCATACTCGACGGCCTCGGGCAGTCAATATTCTCTACTTTCGACGAGCAGCGGATCATGGCTGCATCTGTTATCTTAGGAAGAAAAATAGCTAGAGCGGATGAATGCTGGACCGTTCGGTTTGATGGAAGCGGCTTTCCGCTCTGGGAAGAGGCTCCGGTCGAGCATGGCAGACACTCGACCGACTACTCGGTCGAGTGGTACACAGAGATGCTGCTTCGCCTTCAGGCTGAGAACGGCACGATACTCATCAATGGCTATCCGGGAACTGATCTGGCTGATATCGCAGGACCCTCGGCCCCTGCCCCCGGCTCACTGCTGGCCTCGCTCCTGAGGGTGAGGAAAGAGATCATCGGGATAATAATCGCAACTTCCGACAAGCGATATGCATTCCTTAGTGAGTCGAAGGGGCTCTTCGGCACTTTCGCGAGACAGGTGGCCGCCGGTATCGAGAACACCAGGCTTATTTCGGCGGAACTGGAGCAGGAGCGATACCGGGAGGAACTCCTGATAGCCCGTTCCATTCAGGAGGGACTGCTTCCGGGGGAACTCCCCATAGTGGAGAGCTTCGACATCGCTGGTCTCAGTGTTCCAAGCAGTCAGGTCGGGGGAGATTATTACGACCTGTTCAGAATGCCTGATGGTCTCTGCGGCTTTGCTATCGCTGATGTGGCCGGAAAAGGAACAGCGGCCGCCCTTCTGATGGCGGCACTGGAATCAGCTCTGCATGCAATTGCTCCCGGCATCGGTAAGGACGCTGGAGCTGTTGTATCCAGGCTCAATAATCTCATGACGCAGCGAATGCCGGATGACAAATTCATCACTTTCTTCTTCGGAGTCCTTGATCCTCTGGAGCGCACGATCAGCTATTGCTGTGCGGGACATGACCCCCCCCTCCTCCTTCGGCTGGACGGCAGCACAGAGCATCTCGACCAGGGTGGACTTGTTCTGGGAATAGTCGACAATGCCAAGTATGAGACCGGACAGGTGACTCTTAACAGGGGAGACCGGCTACTGCTCTATACCGATGGCATCACAGAAACGATGGATGGAGAAGGGGAGGGGACCGAGTTCGGAGTTGAGAACCTCAAGAGATTTCTCGGGAGACATTCAGAACTCTCTTCACGAGACCTGCTGAACACTCTCCTAGTCACACTAAGGGATTACAGGGGTGATGAGACTCCCTTCGATGATATGACCCTCCTTCTGATAGGTGAGACCTCCGGCCGGAAACAGTTCATCGATGGAGAATGATATGACTCTGGAAAGGGCGAGAGAAACGGAGCGTGCAGAACTGTACGACCTCCTCAGGGAACAGATCAGCCATGCTCTGAAAAGCAAGGCGGATCCGCTGCAGAGGTTACAGCTCACCTGCGATCTTCTCCTTGATGGCATTTCTCAGTGCCAGTGGGCGGGTTATTACATTGCGGACCCGCTTGGAGCTCCGATGCTCCTCCTCGGACCTTCTGCAGGTCCTGCGACCGAGCACACCAGAATTGCATTCGGGCAGGGAGTGTGCGGCCAGGCGGCCAGTACGCTGAAGACTTTTGTGATAGACGATGTTTCCAGTGAAAGCAATTATCTGTCGTGCAGTCCGGATGTCAAATCCGAGATTGTTGTTCCCGTTCTTTCCATGGGTGAGTTTGTCGGTGAACTGGACCTAGATTCGCATTATCCAGGAGGTTTTGGAGATAGTGAAAAAAACTTTCTCCAGTGGCTGGCCTTGATTGTTTCTGAAGATGCTCGAATGGTGAGAGAGTCTATGTGTACTGCCGGGGCATCTTCATGATGATCCGATGGATCGACTGATTTGAACAGATATCTCTCCCGGGTCTGCGGCGCCGGCTTCTGGATGATAGGAGCCGCGCTGATCATCGCAATGCTTTCCGACCGTTTCATGTTGGTTGCGTTACTCCTTGCACTCCCCGGAGTGCTCTTCCTTCTTGCAGGTTCACCTCTGAGAGTGCTCTCGGTAATCATCGGCCTGCAGATCGTGCTGACTGTCACGCAGCTTTCATCAGCCCAGCTGTACATCGGCTTCATGGCTTTCAGGGTGGATGACCTTCTTGCCATCTGGCTTTTCTGGCTCTGGCTTCTCTCGCTGCCTGACAAGTCGATGAAGGATGTGAGGGTTGGACCATCAGGCTACTGGATCGGAGGACTGCTAATACTGCTCCTTCTGGCTGTCCAGCGCGGTTTTTCAGCCGGTAACAATCCAGAATTCATCGGCACTCAGATCAAGACGTATGGTGCATATCTATTCTACTTTCCGCTTCTCTGGGTCCTGGCATCTGAGAGATCCAGAGAGGTCCTCTGGAAGGTACTTGTCTCATCCGCAGCTCTCGGAGGATTCGTATTCATGCTCAAGGGTCTGACCGGAGCGGGGGAAGGTGTCTACTTCCGGGACCAGACAGGGCTCAGGATCGGGACGCGGCAGCCCAATGCGATCGGCGCTGTCCTGATGATGATGCTGGGAAGCCTGTGGAAAGACTGGAAGCGCAGGCCGCCCCTGCTTCTCATTCTTCCAGCGATCCTTGTTATGGGCGGAGCGATAGTACTCTCCCAGACCCGCGGTCTCTGGGGAGGTATCCTGCTGGCTCTTGCAGCGGCCTGGATCCTCAACCTGTTCAGGAAGGACCCGGGTGTGAGACTCGGCCGGAAGATGATAATCTCCATTACTGTACTCGCGATCTTCATCGGGCTTGTGGTCATGACCGTATCCACGCTCGGGATAATCTCCGCAGCGGATATAGCCGAGAGGACCGGCAATGAGTCCGGGAGCTACATCACTGATGCCTCGGTCATGTCCAGGCTCCTATCCTGGCTGGCTGTCATAGAGAGGCTTGATTCATCCCATGCCCTGCTCGGACGAGGGCTTGGTGAGAGCATCACCTACTTCAAACCGGAAGTGGGGGAAGTACGTACAATGACTTTCGTTGACAGCTCCTACTTCCAGACAGCTCTTGTCATGGGTGTTACGGGAGTGATCTTTCTGATAGGTCTTTTCATATCGGCACTCATCCGTTCAGCGAAACTCTTCCTCAGGACCAGAAGCAGCAGCCGGGCAGGCAGAGTGCTGGGGATATTCTGCGCTGTTGTCATGCTCCTTTTCGCATCGGGCTTCGCCTCGCCGCTTACAAACTATCGGTTCACTATTCTATGGGCCTTCATTCTTGCGCTGCTCCAGACAGAGATAATCCTTGATCGAAGACCGACTGACGACAGGACGGAGAGCGAGACTCCAGAGGTCTCCTGAGTCTTGTCCTCCGCCCCTTGAATCGGTATTTTCGGGCCTTGAGTTTTTACATCAGGGGAATCCCATCCAAACAGGACGATCTTACTTCACAATCCATTTTGCGGAGGCCCGAATGAAGATACTGGTGATCAACAGCGGCAGCTCATCCATCAAATTCAAACTCCTTGAAATGGAGAACGAGGCTTTGCTTGCGGAAGGTCTTATCGAGAGGATCGGACTTCCCGAGGGCAGGATCAAGTACAGGACACTGGCAACTAAGCTGAAGATAGAGGAGCCTGTCCCTGATCACAGAACCGGGCTTGAATTCATTCTCAGTACTCTCATTCATCCCGAGCATGGAGCGATCACTGAGCTGCAGGAGATCTCTGCTATTGGTCATCGTGTCGTTCATGGGGGCGAGAAGTTCACTTCAGCTGTACTCATTGATGAATCCGTCATCAGGGGGGTAGAGGAATGCAGCTTCATGGCGCCGCTGCACAACCCGCCCAATCTCCAGGGGATCGCTGCAGCAATGGAGGCACTGCCGGGTGTCCCCAATGTCGCTGTCTTCGACACTGCATTCCATCAGACAATGCCGCCTGTATCATATATTTACGCTTTGCCATATGACATTTTCAGCGAGAAAAGGATGCGCCGCTTCGGATTTCACGGCCCCAGCCATCAGTACGTTGCTCTGAAAGCCGCTGAGATGATGGACAGGCCCATAGAGGATCTCTGCATAGTCACCTGCCATCTCGGGAACGGCAGCAGCCTGGCTGCGGTGAAACACGGCAGGAGTATCGACACCAGTCTCGGCTATGGAACAGCATGCGGATTGGTGATGGGCACCAGGTCTGGTGATGTCGATTCGGCAATACTCATCGACCTTATGGAAAATTACGGTTACACAGTTCATCAGATAAAGGACATGGTCTACAAGCAGAGCGGTGTGAATGGCATATCCGGTGTTTCCAGTGATCAGCGGGATGTGGAGGACGCTGCCGATGAGGGTAATGAAAGGGCTCAGCTTGCCCTCGACCTTTTTGCCTCCAGTGTCCGCAAGTACATAGGTGCCTATGCTGCGACGATGGGTGCCCTGGATGCTGTTGTTTTCACGGCAGGTGTCGGAGAGAACGGTCCCCAGATGCGGGAACGCATCTGCCAGGGTCTTGAGGTCTTTGGGCTCCGGATGGATATGGACAAGAACAATTTCAAGGGTCAGCAGCGCGATATCACAGCTGAGGGCAGCAAAGTCAAAGTGCTTGTTATTCCTACAAATGAAGAATTGATGATCGCCAGGGAAACCCTCTGGCTTACGGATAAGTGAAGGAGGATCAATGAAAACTCTCGGGATAGTCTTTGCATGCATTCTTCTCGCAGCCGGGTGTGGCGCTGCTGAGGATAAGACAGCCGATGTCGCCAGTTCAGATGAGGATGTATGTCCTGATTGCGGTGAGGTGCACGGCAGCGGTTTCAATCACACTCAGGATCTGTTCACCGATGACGACAGAGCGGAGGGACCTCAGATGGTCTTTGCCAGCCATATCCTCCTGCCGTTCGTGGGATCTGCCCAGTATACAGGAGAAATGACCAGGGATGAGGCTCTTGCCCTCATGGAAAGCATCAGAGACAGTATTACTACAGGTCAGATCACTTTCGAGGATGCAGCGCTCAGGCACTCTTCCTGTCCATCATCTCAGAACAAGGGTTTCCTTGGGTCCTTTCCCCGTGGAGCCATGGTTCCCGAGTTCGAGGATATCGCCTTCAACATGGATGAGGGCGACATCTCTGAGGCATTCGAGACGGAGTTCGGATATCATATCGTCTGGCGACACAACACCATCAGGGCAAGTCACATCCTGGTGGGTTACGCTGGTTCAACGCCCGATCCAGCTGTCACCAGAACCAGAGAAGAAGCGCTTGAGTTCATCGAGACCGTACAGGACAGCCTTAATGCCGGGATGGATTTCGCCGAGGCGGCAGGATCCTGGTCCGACTGCCCGTCTTCTGAGGCTGGTGGCGATCTGAACAGATTCTCCGTGAACCTCATGGACAAGGACTTCGAGACGGCAGCATTTGCCCTCGAGCCGGGTGAAAGATCTGAGATCGTTGAAACCCCCTTCGGATTCCACATTATTCTCAGGACGGAGTAATTCCGGACAGATAAGTTCATTAAAGGAACGGGCGCCCCGTATGGGACGCCCGTTCCATCTTCTCTATGGCAGCCTGCCTTTACATATTGCCTTTGATGACTCCGGCGAGACGCTTCACACCCTCCACGATCTGCTCTTCGTTTGCATAGCTGAAGTTCAGTCTCATACTGCGCACATAGTCATTATTCGGGTAGAAGGCGCTTCCGGGAACGTAGGCAACATTTTTGTCAACAGCCTTCTGAAAGAGGTCGTCAGCGCTCATTCCTTCGGGAAGTGTCAGCCATAGGAACAGTCCTCCCTCGGGCCTTGTATAGTGAATTCCGGGAATGTCCGATACTTCCCTGTCAAGGCCCTCCAGCATGAGTCGTCGCCTTCGATCGTACAGTGCAATAGTCTCGATGAGCCCCTCTTCCAGGGCGCCATTCACCAGCATCCAGTGTGTGAGGGCCTGATTGAACGGCGGAGTGCAGAGGTCGACTGCCTGCTTGGCCATGACCATCCTGTCGACAAGCCAGTGGGGTCCGCAGGCCCAGCCCAGCCTGAAGCCGGGCAGGAGTATCTTGGAGAATGTATAGAGCGAGAGAACCATATCAGGGGCCATGGACTGGAAGGTCGTCTGGTGCTCGCCGCTGTACCTGAGCTGCCGGTAGGGCGTATCCTCAATAATGAGGTAGTCACCCTTACTGGCGATCTCGAGTATCCTTTTCCTTCGTGCGTTGGGGATGGTGACGCCGGCAGGGTTCTGGAAATCAGGAATGATATAGATGAATTTTGGGGCTCTGCCTTCGGCTTCGAGCCCTGCAATGGTCTCCTCGAGCTTCTCGGGGATCATCCCCTCATCATCCAGTTCGACACCCACCGGGACACCCTGGTAGCTCTTGAAGGCCTGTAATCCACCAAGATATGTGGGGGAGCCTGTTATGCATGTATCACCCGGATTGAAGAATACTTTCCCGACGAGGTCCAGACCCTGCTGAGATGCGGTTGTCACAAGAATGTGATCGGAAGTGACCTCTATCCCCTCCCTGGCCATGATACGTACTAGATCTTCCCGCAGACGTATGTCACCCTCTGTCGGACCGTACTGGAGAGCGTGGTGAGCCTCTTCATCCATGACCTTCCCGAATGCGCTTCGAACATGGTCGATCGGGAATGTTGCAGGGGCCGGGAGTCCTCCAGCGAAGGAGATGATCCCCGGCTTGGCAGTGAGCTTGAGCAGCTCCCTGATAACCGATCTTTTCATTCCAAGTGCACGGTCGGAGAAGTAGCTGTCTCTGTTGATATTCACCGATAGACTCCTTTCCTCCCCGGAAGCCGGGCAGAAGCGTTACTGGTTACTGATTCACAGTATGGATATGACCAAAAGTCTTCAAGGTCAACTACCTTATCGGCACGGCTGGGGAGAACCCCGTCCGATTATCATATTCCTACTCATAGATTGTTTGTTCCGAGTCCTTACGGAGGTTTTGTATGAGAAGGATACCTTTGCCTGTTTTTGTTCTCTCTCTCACGGTCATACTCTTCTCTTGTGGAGGTTCTGAGGAGAGTAATATCGATATTTCTCCTGACAGCCTGACTTCTATGCAGGACAGTTCATATTCCGTGACTGCTCCTGATGTTCTCCCAGAGCCTGCCCCCCCCCAGCCCGGTTACATCCGTGCGCGGCACATTCTCATCTCCTGGCTTGGGACAGGTGTCAGGGGTGTGGCGAGGAGCAGGGCAGAGGCTACAGATCTCATGAACAGCATTCACGAGTCGCTTCTGAATGGGGAGGCTACTTTCGAGGAATTGGCATTTCACTATTCAGACTGCACAACCTCCTCCGACAGCGGCCTGCTGCCTGACTTCACCGAGGGCGCCATGGTCGAGGAGTTTGAGGCAGCAGCTTTTTCTACTGACTCAGGTGAGGTTTCTGGAATCGTAGAAACCGATTTCGGTTTTCATCTCATCAAGAGACTCTGACTGGGGATCTTGGAATATTTCGAGAGCCTTGTCGAGGACGGAGAGTCCGGGCTCAGGCTTGATACATATCTCTCTCTGCAGGATGATGTGGAGCAGAGCCGGAGCTATATCAGTACATTGATCGTCAATGGTCATGTGAGTGTTGATGGCGTCCGTGTGGAGAAGCCTGCGACGAAAGTGAGGAAAGGCAGCACAATTCTGCTCGAGGTGCCCGATCCCAGACCTGTTGATCTTGTTCCTGAGGATATCCCCCTTGATATCGTCTTCGAGGACGAGCATCTGCTTGTCATCAACAAGCAGGCCGGTCTTATTATCCACCCTTCAGGTACATGCAGCGGAGGGACCCTTGTCAATGCGCTCATGGCTCATTGCGACAGGCTCTCCGGGATATCCGGTGAACTCCGTCCCGGGATAGTCCATAGACTCGATAAGGACACTACCGGCCTGATGATGGCGGCGAAGGACAATCTCACTCACCGGGGACTCTCGGAGCAGCTCTCTGCGCGAACAGTGAAGAGAAGGTACATCGCTCTCGTATGGGGAAGGCCGTCTCCAGTACTCGAGAGGCTGGATGCTCCGATAGGGAGGGATCTCAGGAATCGGCAGAGGATGACGATAACGCAGTCAGGGAAAAGGGCCGTAACCAACTACCGCCTGCTGAAGAAGTACAGGCTTGCCAGTCTTGTCGAGTGCAGGCTGGAGACGGGCCGGACCCATCAGATCAGGGTACATATGGCCATGCTGAAAAACTCCCCTCTCATCGCTGATGAGAAATACGGTGGACTCTCTCCGAAAGGTATCGCATCTACGAAGAGGAACCGGGAACTGGTCGAAGGCGTGCTCCGCACCGCGGGTCACCAGATGCTTCACGCTGAGACACTCGGCTTCGAGCACCCGGTGACCGGAGAGCAGATCGAATTCAACCACTCTCCACCTCTCGAGTTCAGACTGGTTATGAGAATGCTCGAAAGGGATATCGATGACTGATCGGGCCTACTCGCTCCTTCTCTTCAGCGGCCTGGTTGCAGGTCCCGCATCCGCTTTTCTGATTAATGCTCAGCTTCTTCCGATCTATATTCTCTTCCCGGTTGCAGCCCTTCTAGGCTCCGGCCGGAATGTGTCAGCAAGGCTCCTTCTTCTCGCTCTCGCTCCTCTGCTCTCTCTCGGATGGGGTCTCTGGACCTCGAATCCTGATTTGACCGGCAGATCTCTGAGATGGCTGGCCGCCGTGGCCGCAGGAACATCGATGGCCGGAGCGCTTGGCACTTCCAGGATGTCTGCGTTACTGCATGAGGTATCAAGCAGGACGCGATCACACTTCGGCGTATTTCTTGACAGCCTTTCAATGGTCCTGGCTCTCGCAGGACCTTATTCGAAGTCTGTCAGATCGGAGTATGTACATCGAAGGAGTCTGGGGTCTGGTATCGGTGATTCGTTCAAAGCTTCCCTCTCGAATCTCCCCGATACCGACGGAGAATTCAGTGGCAGTCATACCTCGGCAAGATGCCATCACTACATCCTCTCTTCGTCTCTGGCATGGGGTCTTCTCCTTTCCGGCGCGGCAGGTCTGCCATGATAGAAGTCCTTTCAAAGAGAAGCAGGTTGACCCATGCGCGTTAGGCTTCTGGTTGAGTATGACGGAACTGAATTCAGGGGCTGGCAGATCCAGCCCGGAGAGAGGACCGTACAGGGAGAGATGGAGTCTGCGCTCGAAAGCATGTGCAACCGACGCGTTTCTGTGACCGGCTCAGGTCGGACTGATGCAGGGGTCCATGCCGCAGGCCAGGTGGCTCATATCGACATATATCCGAAGGAAATGGAGCGCATATCAAAAGGCTTCAGCTCCCTTCTCCCTGATGATATGGCAATTCTGTCCGTAAGTGAGGTTCCGGATGACTTCCATTCGAGGTTCAGCGCCGTCTCAAGACTATATCGCTACCGCGTGACCAGGGCTTCACACCCGCTTGTGTCACGTTACAGCTTCACCAGTGATATTCCTCTTGATACCGGCCGGATGCAGAGAGCTGCAGTACTGTCAGTCGGAAGCGCGGACTGGAAGGCGATGGCCAAGGAGGGCAGCGGCAACTCGGACTGGCTGGTTGATGTTATCGGTACCGGGGTCTCCGAAGACAGGCTCGGGTGGACTTTGTTCATCCATGCGAACAGGTTTCTTAGAGGGCTGGTGAGGATATGGGCCGGTACGCTCCTCAGGATCGGCTCGGGAGCGGAACCCCCGGAGCTTGTCACCGAACTTCTGAAAATCGGTGACAGGAGCAGGGCAGGGACATCTCTCCCGGCCAGGGGATTGACCCTTCTGAAAGTGAGGTACAGGTGAGCGCTGATTTCGACAGGAGCAGGCTGAAGATGAAGAGCGTCGGCAGCAGGGCGAGCAAGGTCTCGGCCAGCCTTCTCATCCGTTCATCTCGTGGATCAGGTGCTGTCGATTTCATAGAGTCGCTGCCTGATGTGCTTGCAGTCAGTGAGATGAAAGTACTGGCTGGTTCGATACTCGATGCCAGGGAGAGCGGGGCTTCCCGGATCCTCATGTACGGAGGGCACGTAATCAAGTGCGGACTCGGACCACTGCTTGTGAAGTGGCTGAAAGAGGGCAGGATAGACAGTCTGGCCACGAATGGTGCCGGAACCATCCACGACATTGAGATCGCTCTCTTCGGGGAGACATCCGAGGATGTCGAGTCCGGTATCGCCGACGGCAGTTTTGGTATGTGGGAGGAGACCTGCAATATCTGGTCCTCCGCAGTTGACGAAGCTGATTCAGGAAAACTCGGCCTTGGTGAAGCACTCGGCAGGAAAGTGCTCTCAGAGGGGGGGGACCCTTCGGTGAGCCCTCTGGCCGCAGCAGTACTGGCAGAGCGGCCTGTGACTGTTCATCCCGCCCTCGGGGGTGACATTGTACATCCATGTCCGGCTCTGGACTGGGGGAGTCTGGGATGCGCTGCGGAAAGAGATTATGATGTCCTCGGTGGCAGGATAGCATCCCTCCGAGGTGGAGTCGTCATCAATGCAGGTTCTGCGGTCGTCATGCCAGAAGTGTTTCTCAAGCTCCTCACATCCGCTCGGAATCTCGGGCATGATGTTGGTGAATTCACTGCTGCCAGCTTTGATATGATCAGGCAGTACAGACCTCTGAACAATGTAGTCCATAGACCTGTCAGAGCTCTCGGGGGCAGGGCGGTGGAGGTGACAGGAAGCCATGAGCTGATGCTTCCGCTCCTCGACCTGTTCATCGATGCTGAAGAGAAGAGGAGGGTCGAGTGAAGGCACTGCTTGCAGCCGCCCTGATCACGATGCTATGTCTCACCGCCTGCGGGAGCAGTGCGGCTATGAGGGAGTCCGTCGAAAATGACAGGGAACCCACTGTCACAGGACCCATAGATCCATTTGCTGATCCGCCGGGCTACGAGGGTGACCCATTTGCGGATTTTGAACTGGTCACCGGAATGAGCGTTCCTGATTTTTCCACGGTTCAATACGAAGAGGAGATACTCTCCGGAACCCACTACACTGTTCAGATATCCGCTGCCACGACCGAGGATACCGCAGAGAGGCTGGCGGAGATAGTCGCACGAGTGACACCCCTGCCCGTCTTCATCGATCACCTGGATGGATACTGGAAGGTCAGGGTAGGCGCATTTCCCACAAGGGGGGAAGCAGAAGCGCACGTGGAGATTCTTTCCAATCTGGGTTATCCCGGTGCCTGGGTAACCTCCCGGCAGCCGTGACTTGACACATTCGCGGTTTATGGAGATATATCGAACCGCTCAAACAAGAGTGAAAACAGAGCTGATTCGAACGAGATAGAGTGCCTGTTGCGGGAACCCGAGTGTCTACGAGGGTCCCCGCTTGAGGCAGCAGATAGATAGAAGGCCTGTTGCGGGCATCCGAGTGTCTACGAGGATCCCCGCTTAGCGAGATCGATAGAGTGCCTGTCGCGGGCATCCGAGTGTCTACGAGGATCCCCGCTTAGCGAGATCGATAGAGTGCCTGTCGCGGGCATCCGAGTGTCTACGAGGATCCCCGCTCACACCAGGCCACTACATTAACGAGCGGGAATAGCTCAGTTGGTAGAGCCCTACCTTGCCAAGGTAGCTGTCGCGGGTTCAAGTCCCGTTTCCCGCTCCATGCGTTGAAAGGCAGGTCATTGACCTGCCTTTCGCCGAATTACGCGGGGATCCTCACATCGTTCGGATTCCCGGCGAAGCTAACTGAGGATTGCGGCGGACCGATGGTCCGCCGTTCGCCGAATTACGCGGGGATCCTCACTATCGTTCGGATTCCCGGCGAAGCTAACTGAGGATTGCGACGGACCGATGGTCCGCCGTTCGCCGAATTACGCGGGGATCCTCACTATCGTTCGGATTCCCGGCATAAGTCGTACCACCCACGAATT
>Ga0190293_1000158_pt1 | contig 23799 bp, 22 predicted proteins | sample 48693001_MG_FD_161671 | JGI IMG/M metagenome (GOLD analysis project Ga0190293, IMG submission 161671) | Hydrothermal vent microbial mat bacterial communities from Southern Trench, Guaymas Basin, Mexico - 4869-30-0-1_MG | ecosystem: Environmental > Aquatic > Marine > Hydrothermal vents >...
CGTTTTTGTAGATACGTCTACTGTACGAGGTCTTGCTAATGCAGTAATTAATAAACCTAAGGCTATTAATCGTAAAACAAATAATAAGTGCCTAAATTTTGGCAACCATGAATTGCTAACTTTAAATCCCTTTATACTAGATATTTTGAGTTCGGCTATTAGTTTTTTTCGCTTAAAAATATACCATAATACAGCTAATGGAATCATCAATAACAGCCAAAACATTTCTTTATTTAAAAATTTAAATTCTTCAAACATCATTCTGCTTTTTTAAGTTCTACTGAATTTAAAATTCGTTCTACCATTTGATCAGCATAAGTATCATCCTGTGGCCAGGTTATCAAAATTTGTTGAAGTACATTTTCAGCTGTAAACTGAAGCAATACATAATTCCCATCAATATAATTTTCTGTATTTAATATAAGGACCTTTAATGTTCCAAAGGTTTTTAACCCTTCGGCTGCATTAGGTGTGATAAATTTATCTCGCAATACGACAATATCTTTTGCACCTTGCTCTTCAAGACTTTTAATACCAGCCTCTGAGGCTTCTTCAAGGTCTATTTTTTGTGCTTCCTCTTCTGATCCTTGCTGTTGTTGTATAGCCTTAGAAGTAATAAGTGTAACACTTAAATGACTTTGTATGCTTCCATAACTAAAAGAAGTCATACTAACTTGTTGCGCTAACTCTTCAGAAACTGGAAGCTCTATCCGTTTTAAAACTTTTGGGGTTGAAATTGAGATTGGTGGAATTCCATACTCACTTGTCACCCAATTCCCTTCAAGTAGCTCTTTACTTTCATGACCAACTATAGTATCTTTTACATACTCGAACCCAAATTTTATCCCGAAACCTACAAAAGTTGCAATTAAAAGAAATAAAATAATAGCACCTGTTAGGATTACTTTTTTTCGTTTATTTTTACGGTCTTGTTCTTCTTTATATTGTTGATTTAATAATTTTTCTTCTTCTGTTGGTTCTGGCAAAGATTCTTTAACATGGTCTATTTCTACATCGATAGTATTTCTATCTAGTTTAGCTAATTCAACATCAGGTGTAGACTTAGCAAACTTAACCAAATCTGCACGTTTTAAAATATTCTCTAGATTTTTAATGTCTTCTTTACTAATCTCTATTTGATTGCCATCTTTTAACAATATTAATCTATCAATAAGTTCATCTGTTGTGCTTTCTAATGCGTGATCATATACTTTTTCGTTAAGGTATTTTCTAATGATAAATGTTAGTTCAGAATAATAATCTTTTAATTCTTCATTTTGCAAATAACTACTTTCATCTAATTTTTGAAGGGCTAATTTTGCACGATCATAAGGAGGAAGTAATGCAATTTTCTCTTCTTTTGTAAGTGGCTTAGTTCTCCAAATAAACCTATATAATAAAAAAGATATAAGTGCTAATACCAAAAATCCCAACGAAAAATATTTCCAAAAATCACTTGAGCTTTTTTCTACTTTAATAAATGATTTAATATCATACAACCCTTGTTTTGTAGTGTCTACAACAATATTATTAACTTCAACTTTTATTGAATCAGTAAAAATAGTTTTAGTTCCAATCACTATTTTTTGTCTAGGAATAATGTATACTCCAGAATCAAATTGTGTTAAACCGTATTTTTTAATCAGATTGTATTTAGCCTTATTCTTTGTGGTATCAATTTTATAAGACTCAATCATTTCAAGAGGTGAAAAAGTTTGTCCTTCTGGAAAAACAACTAAATTAGTTGTGTCTGTTTCAACTTTAATACTGTAAGTAATTTGTTCTCCAATTTTTATCGCTGTAGAATCTATGGAAGAGGTGACTTGAGCTGATAAGAAAAAAGGCGAAAGAAAAAAGAAAAAAGAAAAAAGACTCAAAACTTGATGTTTGAAGCTTGATGTTTTCTTTTTTATATATCTAAATTTGTAAATCTTCATTCTTTAAATTGGTCTCGACTGCGCTCGACCAGACATTTGTTTTAATGTTAAATTATCCTCTTCGTTTAAAGTAACCCAATAATTTTTTTACATAGCTTTCATCTACCCGACAATCAATTGTTCCTGCTCCAGATTTCGCAAAACTATCTTTGTAATAATTAACTTTTTCATTATAAAACCTACTATAATTATGTCTTACTTTTTTTGACGCTGTATTCACTAACATTAGCTCATCAGATTCTTCATCCTGCATTTGTACCATTCCTAAATTAGGAATATGTTCTTCTCTTTTATCATATACTCTAATCCCTGTTACATCGTGTTTCCCTGAAACAATTTTAAGCGTTTGTTTATAATCATCTGCTATAAAATCAGATAACACAAAAACAATTGCTTTTTTCTTCATAACATTTCGTAAAAACTTTAATGCTTCAACCAAATTTGTATGCTTACTTTTGGGGTGAAACTCTATAAGTTCACGAATAATACGAAGTACATGAGAGCGTCCTTTTTTTGGCGGAATATAAAGCTCGACTTCATCTGAAAATAAAATCAACCCTATTTTATCATTATTTTGAGTCGCAGAAAACGCTAAGGTTGCAGCAATTTCAGTAACGATCTCGTTTTTAAATTGTGTTTCAGTCCCAAATAATTCTGACCCAGAAATATCGACCATGAGCATCATTATTAACTCACGCTCTTCTTCGAACACTTTTATATATGGCTCATTATAGCGAGCTGTTACATTCCAATCAATGGCACGAACATCATCACCAAATTGATATTGTCTTACCTCAGAAAAAGTCATACCACGCCCTTTGAAAGTCGAGTGGTATTCGCCTCCAAATATATGATCAGACAAACGTCGTGTCTTAATCTCTATTTTTCGTACTTTTTTTAATAATTCTTTGGTATCCATCTTTTTTAGTAAACAGTGTTCGGTCTTCAGTTAACAGTATAATATTCAATTAATATGATGCTACATAAACTGAATACTGCTTTCTGAATACTGCCAATTGATTTATGGTACTTCTATTTCGTTTACAATTTTATTAATGATGTCTTCTGAAGTTACATTTTCAGCTTCAGCTTCATAGGTAATCCCTATTCTATGACGTAACACATCGTGCACTATGGCACGAACATCTTCTGGAATTACATATCCGCGACGTTTAATAAATGCATAACATTTTGCTGCAGTTGCTAGATTAATACTTCCACGTGGTGAAGCTCCAAAAGAAATAAGTGGTTTTAAATCTGCTAGTTTATATTTTTCAGGGTAACGTGTTGCAAAAATAATATCAAGAATATACTTTTCAATTTTCTCATCCATATATACCTCACGAACAGCTTCTTGTGCTTTTAGAATTTGGGCAACTGAAACTACAGAATTTACTGCTTCGTAACTCCCTTTTAAATTAGCACGTACAATTTGTTGTTCCTCTTCAATTTTAGGATAATCTATCACTGTTTTAAGCATAAAACGATCGACTTGTGCTTCAGGTAAAGGGTATGTTCCTTCTTGCTCGATAGGGTTTTGAGTTGCCATTACTAAAAACGGTTTGTCTAAAATAAAAGTTTCATCACCAATAGTCACTTGTTTTTCTTGCATAGCTTCCAAAAGAGCCGACTGTACTTTTGCTGGCGCTCTATTAATCTCATCTGCCAAAACAAAATTTGCAAAAATAGGTCCTTTCTTGATTGAAAAATCATTCTCCTTCATATTATAAATCATTGTTCCCACAACATCTGCTGGCAATAAATCTGGTGTAAACTGAATTCTACTAAAACTCCCATCAATAGCTTTAGAAAGTGTGTTAATTGCCAATGTTTTTGCTAATCCAGGAACACCTTCAAGTAAAATATGTCCTTGACCAAGTAAGCCAATAAGTAAACGCTCAACCATGTGCCTTTGACCAACGATTACTTTATTCATTTCTAATGTAAGTAAGTCGACAAATGCACTTTCTTTCTCAATCTTCTCATTGATTGCCTTAATATCTATTGTACTATTTTCTTCCATCATTTATTAATTTTAAAAGCACGAATTTAACATTCATAATTTGGAAGTGCAAATTGTTAAAATTTTTTGTCGTATCATGTTAATAATTGGTTAAAAATTCCCGTATTATAAAGAGTTTATGAGTATTTTGTTTTCTATTTTTAAACTTTACTCTTCTTTTATTGAAATATTAGCTTAATGATTAATAAACGTCTTCTAATAAAAAATTTGTTGGCTCATAATGATGAGAACAGTTTTTATGATAAAAAAAGAAAAATTGATATAAGTCAGAGAGAAGGAAAAGCGAAGTTTTTAAAGCATATTTGTGCCCTATCTAATAGTAATCCTAAAAATAATTCATTCATTGTTATTGGTGTTGAAGATGAAGACAATAATATTGTTGGTGTCGATTTTTTTGATGACAGTAAAATTCAAAACCTCATCAATGCATATTTAACCAATCCACCAATTGTTCAATATGAAAACATTCCATTCCCGCACTTACCAGATGATAAAGTTGTTGGGCTAGTCACTATTAGAGCAATAAATGAAATTACGTCTTTACGTAAAAATATATGGAAATATTATGGCGGAGCCGTCTTTTTTAGAGATGGTAGTATGAGCATGCCAAAGGTTTTTGACATTGAAATTAATGATGTTAATTCAAAAATTGTTAATGCCATTGAAAATCATGCACAAAATAATATAGAGCACACTTTAGATGCTGTTTTTAATTTCATGAATAAACGTCAAGATTATAATCCACAATATAAAGTATTCAAAGAATATTTTGTGCTGTGTTGGTCTGGACAAAAAAAGATAATTAAAGAAGATACTTTTTATTCAAGAGTTGATATTGAATTAATTAATGAACAAGTCCGTTTATTTTTTTCAACTTTAGACCAAGTGTCTATTTTTTTTGATAATGATAGCTTTAAAATCACAGAATATGTTAATCTAGGGCTTCAAAATTCTCGTCAACATTATCCATTAGAAGAAACTATTATTCATTTTGATAATAATGCCAACTACAATATTGATACTACTTTAATATTTAAAGCTCCTCAATTCAATAAAAAAGTGCTTCATCATATTTATAATGCAAATAATTCACTTTTAGAAAAAATAAAAAAGGGGTTGACACTTAATAAAAATGAAGAACAGGATTTAAAAAACTTACCGGAAACCTATTTAATTTGTTACCTTAATTCATTCGATGATGCCATAAACAAGCTTATCGAAGCTAAGTCATATATAAGAAAATATGATGAAGCTATATATTTACAATATAAAGAAGTTATTCGTATTCTAAGAAAGGTGAAGTATAGTTAAATAAAATCTAATTGGCTAAACGATTTTTTCAAAATCATTTTATCATCTACTTGTAACCATTTATTTAAAACTGTAGCATAAATGGTTCTAAAATCAATCTCAAACTTTAAATCACCATTGTCATCCAAATTATTTAAGCTAGCTAAATCATTATACAAGCCAGGAGTTTTTAAATTTTCTCCAATTATAAACACATTATTTGCCGATCCATGGTCTGTGCCATTTGCTGCATTCTGTTCAACGCGTCGACCAAATTCTGAAAATGTTAAGATTAATGTGTCTTTAAACGTATTTTGCAGTTGTAAATCTTTAACAAAAGAGGCTATACTATCAGCATAGTCTTTTAATAATCGTTCTTGTTTGTTTTGTTGATTTACATGTGTATCAAAACCATCTAAAGAGGAATAAAACACTTTTGTGTCTAAACCAGAATTAATAAACTTTGCAGTTGTTTTTAATTGTTGAGCAAATTCAGTTTTAGGGTAATCTAGTTTTGTAGTAAATGTATTGCTTGTTTCATAAATATACTTTGCAGATGACTTTGCGGTTATCATACTCTTATATAAATACCCTAAATTATGCTCATTAAGATGTTCATCTTTATAATGATTTAATACATTTTTAAAGTAAGGGTCCTGTGATATCCTATATATAATTCCTGGGTTTCTTGTTGCTAATCCATTTATTTTTTTGCCCTTCATAACTAAAGACAAACTATCATTAATTTCAATTGCGTTATATGGTTGATTCGCAAAATTATCTAAATACCTCCCAATCCATCCACTTGGAAGGTATTGATTAGAACCACTTGCTGTTTGCCAAATATCAGTAGCTCTAAAATGGGAACGGTTAGGATTTGGATAACCAACATTATTAATCACGCTAAGATGTCCATCATCATACAAACGTTTTAAAGGCAATAGGCTTTTATTCAGTCCAAGTTCATCACTAAGCCTTAAAGTATCTTCTTTTTGAATCGCCAGCTTTGGACGTAGTCTATAATACACATCATTATTAAAAGGAATTATGGTGTTTAATCCATCATTCCCTCCTGAAAGTTGAATGATAACAAGACGCTTAAATCCTAGCATATTAATTGAAATATCTTCAAATGCCTTAACAAAACTTGGCACCAAAAATAGGCTACTAGCCAAAGATGTATTTTTTATAAATTTTCTTCTATCCATAATTAACACATTTGATATTCTGGCAATGACATTAACTGCACACAAAACTCTTTTTTAGACACTTGACTTAAGTTCTCTAAAAAGGATTCTGTACCATTATTTATAGGGCATAAAAGCAGACTTTCTTTTAACTCTTTAAACGTTGAATTTTCATAAATTTTATTGAATATTGTCCAATCAGGCTCAACATTAAAAATATTCTTATACTTTCTATGTCTATCATTTTGTCTTAAAAACGCATTATTAAAATCATCTTTTTGTTTGATTGAAATTGAAGAATCATTTAATAAAATTGATGGTAGCTTTAATCGCAACATAATCGTATTGCTATCAATCCAATTCTGGCCTGCTTTCCAACCAGCTACATTTGGTGGATGCAGTAAAATTTGACCTAACAGTTTTTGTATTTTTATATAATCTAAAGGTTCCTTAAACGTTAATGGCACATTATTTTGTATGCCTACTAATAATTCTATAGGAGATTTAATTTTTGTACCAATATTTTCTTCATCATAAAACCAATCGGAAAAAAATATAAATCGCATTAATTCTTCAATATTATACTTTGGGTAAAACACTGCAACCATTTCATTAATATGTTTAGTGTTTATAGCATTATTAACAAAATAGCTATAGATTTTCTCGCAAATAAATTGGGCACATTGCTTTTGTTCGAGTATGATATCAATAATATCATCTCCATCATAGTGTCCTCTATGACCAAAAAATGACTTAAAACCATAATCATGATTATTACTTTTTATGTAAAAATCTCCCTCAAATGTAAAATTATAACCTGTAAATGCTCGAGCACTTTCTTTAATATCTTCTTCATTATAGTTTCCAACACCCAGAGTAAACAACTCCATTAATTCGCGAGCAAAATTTTCATTTGGTTTTTGTTTTCTATTTTGTTTGCTATTTAAATATTTTATCATTGCGGCTTCTTTAGAAATCGCTTTTACAAAATCTCTAAAATCTCCTAAAGCAAATTCTCGAAGCGTATTATTATATTGTTGCACATGAAATATATGATTGTCTTTACATACAAAATGATTTGCCCAAAATAAAGTCATTCGTTCTCGTAACAATTCTTCAGGTTGCGTTAATCTATCTATCCATGCATAATTAAGTGTTTTCTTTTTTTCTAAGCTCTGTTTAAGAAATTTTGCTCTATTCAAAGGATTTTTTAAAAATGCTTGAGTTGGAGAATAATCTATATCAGAAGTGTTTATATTTAGTGGTGTAATTTGAGTAGATTCTAAAAACAATTCTTCAATTACTTGGTTTTTATCTTTTTTAGATAAATCAAGAAGTTGTTTTGGGTTAATCCCAAAACCAACTCGCCAATATAAATGTTGAATGTGTTTACTTTTCATGATATTAGGACAAAATAATTCAAAATTGGTTTAAATCTGTATTATAAAAATAATTCCTATACATAAAAACCGCTTCATTTGAAACGGTTTTATTACTATTCGGTTTTATTTATAGAATTATTTTCCGCCGTCTAAATCATCTTGCCATTTTAATAAGTCTTCCCAATGCCCTTTATAAGCCATTCTTGCTTGTTCTCTCCATGTGCCTGGATTATGAATTTTAAAACGTTCTCCGCCGCTGTTAAGTACTTCTTGGCACTTCTCGATACTAGAGTCTGAAAGATCTTTCCATGTTCTTATGTCGTGATTATTAAATAACTCTTGAATTTTTGGTCCAATACCTTCAATAATTGTCAAGTCATTCTCTTCAATATCTTTACCAAAAACTGCTTTAGCTTTATCGGCATTAAAAATTATTGCTGAAGCTTCATCTACAAAAGAAGATTTAATGCCTAATCCTGAAGGTTTACTTTCTTTGCAAGCATTTAAATCTGCTTCAAGTTTTAAAACTTTACTTTTCCAAACATCTATATCTACTTGACTGTTTTGCTCACCTCCAAGTGATTTTCCTAATAAATATCCTAATAAAGCACATATTGCACCTACTGCTAATGGAATCAAAATACACCAATTCATAATTTTATATTTAGTTAATTGTTATTAAAACATATCTATTTTTTGCACGACCATCTTCGGTTGTGTTATCCGCAATCGGTTTATCCGCCCCTTTAGACAAAGCTTCAATATTCCGATCTGGAATAGCATTTCCTACCAAATAACGCTTCACAAAATCTGCTCTTTCTTGACCGAGCTTTATATTAGTATATTTCCCTCCAGTATTATCTGTATGACCTTCAACGAGTATTACAGCATCTTCCACCTTATCAATATATCTAGAAATATCTGCGACTTTTTGACGTTGCTCTGAAGTTAAATTAATGATAAACTCTCCTGTGCCAAAATAAAGCATTATTGGATTTGCCTTAACAACATTTCCTAACTCAATAATTCTATCTTCTCTCCTAGTATCTCCTTCCTCTCTTGTGGAAATTTCATAAAATAATGGGCCATAATAAATTCCTTGATTATCTGAAAGTAAATTATCATTTAAATCTCCATTTGTATCAATTTGTTTAGAGGAAATCCCTGTTGAGACAAAGTAATTTTTTGCAACATTAGCCCTTGCAATTCCAAGGGTTGAATATGCTGAATTATTCTTTTCTATACTTGTATAATACCCTGTGATTTCCAAAGATTTTAACGGATTAGCGGCTAAATAATCTTTAAGCTCTATAATCTTAATATTAACCTCATTTGAAATAGGTTCAATTATAGTGAAATTTGATTTTTTGAAATTAAGATTGTCCTTAATATTAAAAGCAAAATCTCCATTAGGATCATTAATTGAAAATGGATTAAAGGTTGCATTCACTTCTGGTGTTACCACGTTACTATCTTCAATTATTACATTATTATAAAAAGAACAATTGCAAGAATCACACAATTTACAATACAATAAAGTTCCAATAATAATGGTAAGAAAAACTCCTATTAGGTAAAATAATTTTTTACTCATTAGTTAGTTGTTTTTGATTAGTTGTTATCAAGTTATTAATTTTTTAATAACTATCCGTGAAATTCAAACAAATGAATTAATAAATATCGATAAACTACACAAAACAACTGATAAATAGTTTTCAGAAACTAAAAAGGCTGTTTTTAAAGTTTTAAAAACAGCCTTTTATATTTTGAAAATATATGTATTCTATAAATCAAATTTAATTCCTTGCGCTAAAGGCAACTCTGTAGTATAGTTGATAGTATTGGTTTGTCTTCTCATATAAACTTTCCAGGCATCTGATCCAGATTCTCGACCACCACCTGTTTCCTTTTCTCCACCAAAAGCACCACCTATTTCAGCTCCAGAAGTTCCAATATTTACGTTAGCAATTCCACAATCAGAGCCTGCAACAGATAAGAAGCGTTCAGCCTCTCGTAAATTGTTGGTCATAATTGCAGACGATAAACCTTGAACGACACCATTTTGTACATCGATAGCATTTTCAACATCCCCAGAATATTTTAATAAATATAACACTGGAGCAAAAGTTTCATGCTGTACAATTTTGAAATGTGGTTGAGCTTCAGCAATTGCTGGTTTTACATAGCAACCACTTTCATAGCCTTCACCAGAAAGTACACCGCCTTCAACAATAACGTTTCCGCCTTCTTCAACAACTTGAGTTAATGCATTTTCATACATTTTAACTGCATCTTTATCAATAAGTGGCCCAACATGATTATTTTCATCTAACGGATTTCCGATACGTAATTGTCCATAAGCTTTTACAACAGCATCTTTAACTTGATTGTATATAGAATCGTGAATTATTAAACGTCGAGTTGATGTACAACGTTGTCCAGCAGTACCAACAGCTCCAAATACAGCTCCAATAACTGTCATTTTTATATCGGCATCAGGTGTCACAATAATTGCATTGTTTCCTCCTAATTCTAATAATGATCTTCCAAGGCGTCCAGCAACTTCTTGAGCAACAATTTTACCCATTCTTGTTGAACCTGTAGCAGAAATTAATGGCACTCTTTTGTCTTTAGTCATCATTTCTCCAACTCTGTAATCTCCATTAATTAAATTACAAATCCCTTCAGGTAAATTATTTGCTTTAAAAACCTCAGCAGCAATATTTTGACAAGCGATTCCACACATTGGTGCTTTTTCACTAGGTTTCCAGACGCAAACATCACCGCAAATCCAAGCTAAAGCTGTATTCCAAGCCCAAACTGCTACTGGGAAATTAAATGCTGAAATAATTCCTACTACTCCTAAAGGATGGTATTGTTCATACATTCTATGTCCAGGACGTTCACTATGCATTGTTAAACCATGAAGCTGGCGAGATAATCCAACTGCAAAATCACAGATATCAATCATTTCTTGCACTTCACCTAGGCCTTCTTGATATGATTTACCCATTTCATAAGACACTAATTTTCCAAGGGCTTCTTTTTTCTCACGTAATTTATCACCAAACTGACGTACAATTTCACCACGTTGAGGTGCTGGCATTACTCGCCATGTCATGAATGCTTTTGTTGCAGCATCCATCATTCTATCATAATCTTCTTTAGTTGTCGTTTTAACTTTTCCAATTAATTGTCCATCAACAGGAGAATAAGACGCTATAATCTCACCACTAGAAAAGTTATTTGAACCTGTTGAAGTTCCTTCATTAAGACTTTTAACTCCTAATGTTTCTAATGCTTTATCTATTCCGAAATCAGTTGCAACTGCTTCCATATATATTTTGTTTTTAGATTGTTATTAAATTTTTACACCTTCACTAAATCTTTAGTGAATTTAGAATGCAAAGATACTAATTTATTCATCTTCATATTCCTAAATACATCTTAAAATAGTACCTTTAAAAACACAATACACTAATTCAATTCTAATGAAAATATTATCTTATTTACTTGTTTTTTTATTTGTCTTCACGTCCTGTAATAATAAAGAAAATACTAGTGTTAAAGAAGATATTCATGTTCCTAAAGCTGAATTTTCAATCATAATTCATGGAGGTGCAGGAACGATTTTAAAAAAGAATATGACTCCTGAAAAAGAGTTAGCTTATAAAACCAAACTTGAAGAAGCAATTCGTATTGGTTATAACGTATTAAAAAATGGAGGAAGTAGTTTAGATGCCGTCCAAAAAACCATTAATGTAATGGAAGATTCTCCTTTGTTTAATTCGGGTAAGGGAGCAGTGTTCACAAATGCTGGAACAAACGAACACGATGCTTCTATAATGGATGGCAAAACATTAAATGCAGGCGCCTCAGCTGGAACACAAACTGTTAGGAATCCTATAAATTTAGCACGCGTAATTATGGATAATTCTCCTCATGTGATGTTATCTGGAAAAGGAGCCGAACAATTTGCTAAAGAACAAGGCTTGCAGATTGTAAAGCCTGAATATTTTTTTACAGAGAACAGATTCAAATCTTTACAACGAATTAAAGATAGAGAGAAAGAAAAATTAAACAGTGATAATAAAACAGCATTTTTTGATCCTTTAATTAATGATTCAAAATTTGGAACTGTTGGTTGTGCAGCTCTTGATAAATATGGAAATTTAGCCGCAGGAACGTCAACAGGAGGAATGACCAACAAACGCTGGGGACGCATTGGTGATTCGCCAATAATTGGAGCTGGAACCTATGCAAATAATAATACTTGTGCTGTTTCATGTACAGGCTGGGGAGAATATTTTATACGAGCAATGGTTGCTCATGATATTTCTGCTTTAATGGACTACAAAGGGTTAACTTTAAAAGAAGCTGCTCGAATAGTAATTCAGGAAAAAGTGCCAGAACTTGGAGGTGATGGAGGTATTATTGCTGTTGATAAAAATGGAGCAATGGTTGCCGAATTTAACACTGCTGGTATGTTTAGAGCTACAATGAATGATAAAGGAGAATTAAAAATTGAAATTTACAATGATTAGCAAACAAGATTATTATGCTGTAATATTCACTTCAACCCAAACTGAAAATGTTAATGGCTATGGTGAAATGGCGCTTAAAATGGAAATACTAGCTAAACAACATGTTGGTTTTTTAGGAATAGATAGTGTGAGAAACGACGTTGGAATAACTGTTAGCTATTGGGAATCTTTGGATGCTATAAAAAAGTGGAAACAAAATTCTGAACATCTTTTGGCACAACAAAAAGGAAAAACCTATTGGTATAGTTGGTACAATGTTAGAATTTGCAAAGTTGAACGCGAATATGAGTTTGGAAATATTTAATTTGTTTACTCCCAAGTATTATAAGGCTGTTTACTTAGCTGCGAATTATAATATTTAATTTGTCCCGTAACTTCTTCTCCCAGCCAATTAGGTTTGGTAAACGTTTCATTTTCTTTTTGAAGTTCTACTTCTGCAATAATTAACCCTTCATTATCCCCAAAGAATTCATCGACTTCAAAAATGTGATTATTTATTTTAATTTCATAACGTATTTTTTCTATCACGCCTTTTTCACAGAGTAACAGAAGAGCTTCGGCTTCTGTTTTAGAAATTTCTTTTTCCCACTCAAAACGAGTTAATCCATCGTTAGTAGATTTCCCCTTTATAGTTAGATAACCAATCTCTCCTTTTAATCTAATTCTTACTGTTCTTTCTTTATCTGTATTTAAAAAGCCTTGAATAATTCTTGTACTATTATATGCCTCGCTTTTAAAGGCATTAGAAGTCACCAAAAATTTGCGTTCAATTTCTATCATATTCACTTTTCTTATAAATGGAAATCTATTATTTATTTAAGAAGTCATAAATTTACGCTATGCCAAACGATTTACCAATTCGGAAAATAATTCATGTCGATATGGATGCCTTCTATGCTTCTGTTGAACAAATGGATAATCCTGAACTAAAAGGAAAGCCTGTTGCTGTTGGTGGTGGTGGAAAACGCGGTGTTGTTAGTGCGGCAAGTTATGAAGCAAGAAAATATGGTGTACGAAGTGCTTTAAGTGGTGCACAAGCTAGACGCAATTGTCCTGATCTTATTTTTGTAAAACCTCGGTTTGACAGATATCATGAAATTTCTAAACAGATTCGAAAAATATTTCATGATTACACAGATAAAGTAGAACCTCTTTCTCTTGATGAAGCTTATTTAGATGTAACCGAAAACAAAAAAGGAAATCCAAGTGCATCACTTATCGCAAAAGAGATACGTGAACGTATTTTTAATGAAGTTGGTTTAACGGCTTCTGCTGGAATATCTATTAATAAATTTATAGCTAAAGTTGCTAGCGATTATAATAAACCCAATGGGCAAAAAACTGTAAATCCAGAAGAAGTGATTCAATTTTTGGAAGCATTGGATATTCGCAAATTTTATGGTGTAGGAAAGGTAACAGCCGAAAAAATGTATCAAAAAGGAATTTTTACTGGAAAAGATTTAAAAGCAAAATCAATTGAATTTTTAGATGCCCATTTTGGAAAATCTGGACGTTATTATTTTTACATAGTTAGAGGGATTCATACAAGTGAAGTAAAACCAAATAGAACACGAAAGTCTCTTGCTGCAGAACGTACGTTTAGCGAGAATCTATCTTCAGAAATATTTATGCTAGAAAAATTAAAGCATATTGCAATTGAGGTTTCTAAACGTTTAAATAAAAGTAAGGTTGCTGGAAGAACAATAACGCTAAAAATTAAATACAGTGATTTTACTTTACAAACAAGAAGCAAAACTTTACCTTATTTTATAAGTGATGAATCGCTAATATTAGAAACTGCTAAAAATTTATTATACCAAGAAAAATTGAATAATTCTGTGCGTTTATTAGGCATATCACTCTCTAATCTGAATACAGAAAAGACTAAAAAAGCAGAACAGAAAAGTGTGAGTGTGCAATTAAAATTTGATTTTTAAATCCTAAGCTGCGTTAGCGATTGAAGCGGCATCCTTTTTTTATGTTCTCTAAAAAAGATATAGCGGAAAGTGCGACCTCGCTTTCGTCGAGAGTTCGGAGAATAAGTGAGGAACGCCCAAATACTAAATATTACAACTTTCTATTTCTGTGACACGTAATGTATTTACCATCCCTTTAGCTTGAATTGGCATTGCAGCTAAGCTTACCAACATATCTCCAGCTTCTAAATAACCTTTCTTGCAAGCGATTGTATTTACGTCTTCTATCGTTTCGTCTGTGCTCACAAATTTGTCATAATAAAAAGCATTAACACCCCAAAGCATACTGAGTTGAGTTAAAATACGCTTATTAGAAGTGAAAACTAAAATATGTGAAGAAGGACGCCAAGCAGAAATTTGAAATGCAGTATAACCACTATTTGTTAAAGTAGAAATGGCTTTGGCATTAATTTCATTAGCCATATGTGCTGCATGATAACAAATAGATTTTGTGATATACCTATTAGTACGAATATGTGGTGGTATTTGTGGCACTTGTATTAAAGGTGAATCTTCTACACTACGTATAATATTTGCCATTTGGGTAATAACCTGAACCGGATAACTTCCTACTGATGTTTCTCCGGAAAGCATCACAGCATCTGCTCCATCCATAACTGAATTTGCAACATCGTTTACTTCTGCTCTTGTTGGCGTTAAACTGGAAATCATAGTTTCCATCATTTGCGTTGCTATAATAACTGGAATTCTAGCTTTTTTAGCTCGTAAAACTAATTGCTTTTGAATAAGAGGAACTTCTTCGGCTGGAATTTCTACACCTAAATCACCACGTGCGACCATTAAACCATCACAGTAAGCAACAATTTTATCAATATTTTCTACTGCCTCAGGTTTTTCAATCTTAGCGATTATTGGAATTTTATGATCACTATATTTATTTATTAATTCTTCCAGTTGCATTAAATCTTCAGCATGACGAACAAATGACAAGGCAAGCCAATCTACTTTTTCTTGTATTGCAAAAATGGCATCCTCAATATCTTTTTTTGTAAGTGCTGGTTGAGAAATAGTAGTGTTTGGTAAATTAACCCCTTTTTTAGAACGTAATGGTCCACCTTGAATCACTTTTGCCTTTACCTCAGTTTTTTTATCGGTTGAAACAACTTCAAAAATTAATTTCCCATCATCTAAAAGGATGCGCTCTCCAGGTTTAGCATCTTGAGGGAATTTATCGTAAGTCATGTAAACTCGATGCTTTGTGCCTTCAAAACGTGTTCCAGTCACAAAAGTAATTTCGTCATTTTCTTTTACAACAACATCTTCTTTCATAAGACCAACACGAAGTTTTGGTCCTTGTAAATCAGCTAAAATAGCAGCATTATAACCAAATTCTTCATTGAGTTCACGTATCATTTTAATACGCTCTTTTACGTCATTATAATCTGCATGAGAGAAATTAATTCTAAATACATTAACCCCTTCATCTAACATTGCTTTCAAAATTTCTTTTGAATTAGTCGCAGGTCCTAAAGTGGCTACTATTTTGGTTTTTTTTCTTTTTAACATTAATTAAAAATTAAATTGTCTTTTGACTTTAATTGTGATACGTCTATACTATATGCCGTAATAATTTGAGGGATTTTTTGAATTTCGCTTAATATGTGTTTTTCTTTATTAAAATTTGAGTGCTCATTATTAATCTTTAATAAATAATTAATTGTTTTATATTCTGGAATCAAATAATGAGTTTGCGTTCCCTCTTCTTTACTTGAAAACAAAGAATTATGATGAATAACCTCAAAAATTTCTTGCTTACAGCTATTAGATACCATATTCCAAGTTATAAGCTGTTTATTATCTTCCCATTCAAAAATTGAATACATTATTTTACCATTATTAAAATCTAAATCTGTTAATTTCCGCTTCAGATTTATATGTAAATGGCTATTTAAAAGATAGGCCAATCTATAATCTTCCAAAGAACAATGTATCCCAAATAAAGTATAATTTGTTTCTTCAAAAAGTTGATTAAGAACGCGTTTCTTAATTGCCATAGGATATCTTAATAAATGTAAATATAGTATTTAAAACATTTAAAAAAACTGTAGTTAATATATTCTTAACAGGAATTATTCACGAAAACGATATAGTAGAGTGATTTTTATTAGAACTTATAATTAATGGGTAATAAGCTATTAAAAGGATTTGGAAATCTGATTCTGAAATACAAAATAAGCACGTTTAGATGCTTTTTCTTCTGCTTTCTTTTTTGATGTTGCTCTAGCTTTAGAGACTATTTTTTGATCAATTAATAGTTTTACAGAAAAATGTCTTACTTCATCATTACCAGTATCTTCATAAACATCATATCGAAAAATCTTTTTTTCTTTTTGACACCATTCAATTAATAAACTTTTATAGCTTATAACTTTACCTTCTAACTTTTCAATATCGACATAGGGTAAAATTACTCGCTTATAAATAAACGTTTCACAAAATTTATATCCTTTATCTAAATAAATAGCACCTATCAAAGATTCAAATAAGTTGCCATGAATATTGTCACCAAATTGGCCTTTAGGTATTTTACTTTTAACTAATCTGATTAAATTTAAGTCTTTACCTAATTCGTTTAAATGCATTCTACTTACTATTTTAGAACGCATTTTAGTTAAATAGCCTTCATCTCCACTTGGCACTTCAACATATAAATGAGTTGCAATAACAGCACTTAACATTGCATCTCCTAAAAATTCTAATCGCTCATAATTAATAGGATGTCCTTTATCATCTCTAATATTCATTGATCGATGCGTGAATGCTGTTTTGTAGAATTTTAAATTCTTAGGTTTAAACCCTAAAATTTCAATAATAGACACAAAAAAATTCCCGTCATTTTTAGAACGGGAATTAAATATGTTACGAATGTTTTTCATTCGAGAATTAATCTATCTTTTTAAATAATACACAAGCGTTATGACCACCAAATCCAAAAGTATTGCTCATTGCAACTTTAACATCTCTTTTTTGTGCTTTATTTAATGTTAAATTTAATTCAGGATCAATATTTTCATCAATAACACTATGATTTATTGTTGGAGGCACAATACCATGTTCTATTGCTAGTATAGATGCAATAGATTCAATAGCACCAGCCGCTCCCAATAAATGTCCTGTCATAGACTTTGTCGAATTAATATTAATATTTTTTGCATGGCTTCCAAAAACTTCGCTAATTGCTTTTAACTCGGCAACATCTCCTAATGGTGTAGAAGTTCCATGAGTATTGATATGATCAACATCTTCTGGTTGTAACCCAGCGTTTTCTAAACAATTTTTCATTACTGCAATAACCCCTATTCCTTCAGGATGAGGAGCTGTCATATGATACGCATCAGAAGATAAACCTCCACCAAGTAATTCGGCGTAAATTTTTGCTCCTCTAGCTTTTGCATGTTCATACTCTTCTAAAATAAGTGCTCCAGCGCCTTCGCCAAGTACGAAACCATCTCTGGTTCCATCAAAAGGTCTTGATGCTGTTTTTGGACTTTCATTTCTAGTCGATAATGCATGCATACCATTAAAGCCTCCCATACCTGCAATAGTCACTGCTGCTTCGCTTCCTCCTGAAACAATAACATCACAATGCCCTAAACGAATATAATTTAGAGCATCAAACATTGCATTTGCAGAAGATGCACATGCAGAAACAGTTGTGTAATTTGGTCCCATAAAACCATGTTTTATGGAAATATTTGCAGGTGCAATATCTGCAATCATTTTAGGAATAAAGAAAGGATTAAATCTTGGTGTACCGTCTCCTTCAGAAAAATTTAAAACTTCATTTTGAAATGTTTCAATACCTCCAATTCCTGCTCCCCAAATAACACCGACTCGTAATTTATTTAATTTGTCTAAGTTTAATTTTGCATCAGCAATAGCTTCATCTGAAGCTACCATAGCATATTGCGCAAACCTATCCATTTTACGAGCCTCTTTTCTATCAAGAAAATCTGTGGCATTAAAGTTCTTTAACTCACAAGCGAATTTAGTTTTGAACTTTTCAGTATCAAAATAAGTTATAGGTCCAGCACCACTCTTCCCACTAATGAGAGCGTCCCAAAATTCATCTTTGGTATTCCCTATTGGTGTTAAAGCGCCTAGACCAGTAACAACAACTCGCTTAAGTTCCATAAAAATAATTTGCTTATTTTGCTTCTTCTATATATGATATAGCTTGACCAACTGTTCCAATATTTTCAGCTTGATCGTCTGGAATTTGGATATCGAACTCTTTTTCGAACTCCATAATTAATTCTACAGTGTCTAATGAATCTGCTCCTAAATCGTTTGTGAAGCTAGCTTCATTAACAACTTCGTTTTCATCAACACCTAATTTGTCTACGATAATCGCTTTTACTCTTGATGCAATGTCTGACATAATCTTTTAATTTTAAGTTTTAATTAGTAGGCAAAAATAAAAAACTTTATTTTATAAAACACATTTAAGTTGAAAATGTATTTATAATTTAATAAAATTAAAGCTAAGTATTTGTATTTTACCTTCTAATTGTGAATAATTATTCTTTTTTTTGTTCGACTAATTTAACATTATTATCTGTAAATGAAACGTATTGTGATTTTTGCTTCCGGTTCTGGATCTAATGCTGAAAATTTAATAAAGTTTTTTCACAACAGAGAACATATTTCTGTTATTCAAGTTCTTTCAAACAATCCTCATGCTAAGGTTTTAGATCGATGTAAAAAACTGAATGTTAGTGTATTATGCTTCAACAGAGCTGCCTTTAATGAAACTCACGATATATTAAATCTGTTAAAATCACTTCAACCTGATTTAATTGTGCTTGCTGGTTTTCTATGGAAATTTCCTGAAAATATTTTAAATGCTTTCGAAAATAAAGTCATAAATATTCATCCTGCTTTATTACCAAAATATGGAGGAAAAGGAATGTATGGAATACATATTCATGAAGCTGTATTAAAAAATAAAGAAAGTGAAACTGGAATTACTATTCATTATGTAAATGAGCATTATGATGAAGGCAAAATCATTTTTCAAGCAAAATGTAATATTAATCTTAAAGATACTGTTGGAAATATAGCCTCAAAAATTCATGAATTAGAAATGAAATACTTTCCGGAGGTTGTAGAAAAGTTGTTGTTTCCTTAAGAGGAATTTAATTAAAAAAATAAAGATTTCAGTTTTCACTGAAACTAAAGATGTCAAAGAAAAAGAAAAAATATTATACGGTTTGGAAGGGTCATCATACTGGTGTTTTTGAATCTTGGGATGATTGCAAAGCTCAAATTAAAGATTTTCAAGGTGCTCAATACAAATCATTTTCAACTTTTGAAGCCGCCAAAAAAGCACTAAAAGGTAATTACAAAGATTATGTTGGTAAGAACAGCGCCTTTAAAAGTGACCTAACTAAAGAGCAACTCAAAAAAATAGGGCAACCTAATTATAACTCTATTTCTGTTGATGCAGCATCAAGTGGTAACCCTGGGAAAATGGAATATCGTGGTGTTGATACAAAATCTAAAAAACAATTATTCATTCAAGGCCCTTTTAAAGAAGGTACAAATAATATTGGTGAATTTTTAGCATTAGTACATGGTTTAGCTTTACTTAAAAAAAACAAAAGTGATCGAATTCTATATACAGATTCTAAAACTGCAATGAGTTGGGTGAAAAAGAAAACATGTAATACTAAACTAGAGCGTAATGATGATAATAAAGCAGTCTTCGATTTAGTAGATAGAGCAATATCATGGCTTAAAAATAATACGTATACTACTACTATTGTAAAATGGGAAACCAAAGCGTGGGGAGAAATTCCTGCAGATTTTGGGAGGAAGTAATTGTTCTATATAAGCCCTTATAAATTGCTTTTATTCAGAATATATTTTACGTAAGTTTGCACAAATTATTATACTCTATTTTATGAGCAAATTAGTCATTGTTGGAACTGTAGCTTTTGATGCTATTGAAACACCTTTTGGTAAAACTGATAAAATTCTTGGTGGTGCAGCAACATTTATAGGTTTAGCGGCTTCTCAATTTAATATTGATGCTTCAGCAATATCGATTGTTGGTGGCGATTTTCCTCAAGATTATTTAGATTTATTAGCACAAAGAAATATAAATATTTCAGGAATTGAAATTGTAAAAGAAGGAAAAACTTTTTTCTGGAGTGGTCGTTATCATAATGATATGAACTCACGCGATACTTTAGCAACTGAATTAAATGTATTGGCCGATTTTAATCCTGTAGTTCCAACGGCTTATAGAAATGCTGAAATTGTAATGTTAGGAAACTTACACCCAATGGTGCAATCTAGTGTGCTTGATCAAATGGAGGTTAAACCTAAATTAGTGATTTTAGATACTATGAATTTTTGGATGGACACTGCTTTAGATGATTTACATAATGTTATTAAACGTGTTGATGTCATCACTATAAATGACGAAGAAGCAAGGCAATTAACTGGAGAATATTCTCTAGTTGTTGCTGCAAGAAAAATTCATGAAATGGGTCCGAAATATGTAGTGATTAAAAAAGGAGAACATGGCGCTTTATTATTTCATCATGATAATGTATTCTATGCACCTGCTTTACCATTAGAAGAGGTTTTTGATCCAACTGGAGCTGGAGATACTTTCGCTGGTGGCTTTGCTGGTTACATTGCTCAAACTGGTGACATCTCTTTTGAGAATATGAAAAAGGCAATTATTTATGGTTCTACCTTAGCATCATTTTGCGTCGAAAAATTTGGAACAGAACGTATGATAGATTTACAACATCATGAAATTCAAAAGCGCTTGAAACAATTTAAAACACTAACTCAATTTGAAATTGAATTAACATAAACCAACGCGCTCAAAATTGAGCGCGTTTTTATTTTATAATAGTACAACACAACTAACAATGAGCGATGCTTTAAAACATGAATGCGGAATAGCACTCATAAGACTTTTAAAACCATTAGAATATTATAAAGAAAAATATGGTAGTGCTTTTTATGGGGTAAATAAAATGTATCTCTTAATGGAGAAACAACACAATCGTGGTCAGGATGGTGCAGGATTAGCAAGTATAAAACTAGATACTAAACCTGGTGAGCGTTATATAAGCAGAGTCCGATCAATAGCACAACAACCCATTCAAGATATTTTTGCTCAAATTAATGAAAGAATTAATAAAGAACTTACTGAACATCCAGAATATAATAATGATGTCTCTTTACAAAAACAAAATATCCCATACATTGGAGAACTCCTTTTAGGACATGTTCGTTATGGAACTTTTGGAAAAAATAGTGTAGAAAGTGTACATCCTTTTTTAAGACAAAATAACTGGCAGCATAGAAATCTTATTCTTGCTGGGAACTTTAATATGACCAATGTTAAAGAACTCTTTAAAAATCTTATAGACCTCGGACAACATCCTAAAGAATATACTGACACCATTACCATAATGGAAAAAATCGGTCATTTTTTAGATGATTCTGTAAGTAAAATATATAAAGACCTGAAAAAAGAAGGTTACAGCAAAACGGAATGTTCTCCTCTTATTGCAGATCGATTAAACATTGCTAAAATTTTAAAAAAAGCAGCTAAAAACTGGGATGGTGGTTATGCAATGGCTGGTCTTTTAGGGCATGGCGATTCTTTTGTTTTAAGAGATCCTGCTGGCATACGACCTACTTACTATTATAAAGACGATGAGATTGTTGTTGTGGCTTCTGAGCGTCCTGTAATTCAAACTGTTTTTAATGTCGGCTTTAATGATGTAAAAGAATTAGATCCAGGACATGCCATTATTACTAAAAAATCTGGGAAAACGGTTATTAAAAAAATAATAGAACCTTTAGAGCGTAAAGCCTGTTCATTTGAACGCATCTATTTTTCTAGAGGAAGTGATGCAGAAATTTATCAAGAAAGAAAAGAACTAGGGAAGCTCTTAATGCCAAAAGTCCTTGATGCCATTGATTATGATACTGAGAATACCGTGTTTTCATTTATCCCAAATACTGCAGAAACATCATTTTTTGGAATGATAGAAACTGTTGAAGATTTTTTAAACAAGAAAAAAACACAAGCCATATTAAGTGGTAATGGAAAATTATCAGCAAAAAGAGTCACTGAAATACTTTCTGAAAGACCACGAATTGAAAAAATAGCCATTAAAGATGTTAAACTAAGAACCTTTATTACAGAAGATAGTAGCCGTAACGACTTAGTGGCTCATGTCTACGATGTAACTTATGGTGTGATAAAACCTACAGATAATTTAGTTATTATAGATGATAGTATTGTAAGAGGAACAACATTAAAAATGAGTATCATTAAAATGATGGATAGATTACATCCTAAAAAGATAGTCGTTGTTTCGTCTGCTCCTCAAATACGTTATCCTGATTGTTATGGTATTGACATGGCTAATTTAGAAGGCTTAATTGCTTTTAAAGCATTATTAGAACTTTTAACGGAGCGTAATAAATATCATATGGTTGATGACGTTTACAAAAAATGTAAAGATCAATTACGTTTAGCAGATAAGGATGTTAAAAACTTTGTACAGGATTTGTACAAAGAGTTTACTGATGAAGAAATTTCAGATAAAATTTCGGAACTAATTTCAGATGACTCTATTAAAGCGGAAGTCAAAACTATTTTTCAACCCATTGATAACCTTCATAAAGCCTGTCCTAAAAATTTAGGAGATTGGTATTTTACTGGGAATTATCCAACTCCTGGTGGATATAGAGTTGTAAATAAGGCTTTTATTAATTTTTATGAAGGAAATAAAGAAAGAGCATATTAAATGAAGATTCTCATTATTAACACTTTATCCGAGAAAAACTGCTGTTTACCTTAAAAAAATGCATTTCATCTAATATTTGCCACCTCTTAAACAAAAACACATACATTAGTATCACCATAACATAAGTAGGTTAAGTTCATGGTAGATTTGGGGCAAAAAAAGGTGAACTTCGTTCACCTTTTTTTATTTTAATTATCTTTTTATTTAGCACCTCAACTATTCAAATCCTTTTTGGTTTTTTCATATATCTTTAAAAAACAAATAGTTTTCTTTTAATAAGATGTGTTATTTCCCCGTTTAAGCTGAAATATAAGTCGTTTATCTAATAAATTTAACTATTACATTTAAGTCCTCCTATATTTGTAAAACCATAACATAAGTAGGTTAAGTTTATGGTAGATTTGGGGCAAAAAGGTGGACATCTGTTCACCTTTTTCATTTTTAATACTTTCATTAACTAAAAAAACAACCTAACTAAATTTAGATTGCTTTTTAAAACTCTTTTTTAAAGTGTTAATTATTTTGCTTCTGCATAACGTTTTTCAACTTCATTCCAGTTAATCACATTAAAAAAAGCATTAATATAATCTGGTCTTCTATTTTGGTAATTTAAATAATAGGCATGTTCCCAAACATCAATTCCTAAAATT
>Ga0190293_1000160_pt1 | contig 23661 bp, 16 predicted proteins | sample 48693001_MG_FD_161671 | JGI IMG/M metagenome (GOLD analysis project Ga0190293, IMG submission 161671) | Hydrothermal vent microbial mat bacterial communities from Southern Trench, Guaymas Basin, Mexico - 4869-30-0-1_MG | ecosystem: Environmental > Aquatic > Marine > Hydrothermal vents >...
AGGAAAACCTATGAATAGTAAAGGAGATGATATTTCTTTTATTATTGATAATGAGAAACAGAAAGGATATTTTTCATCCAATCGATGGGGAGGAAAGGGAGATGATGATATTTATTCATTTATACAAAAGACTGTAATTCCAATTTGTGATCAAACCATTGAAGGGATCATTTTTGATAAAAAAACAGGTATGCCTGTTTCTAATGCTTTTGCGACCTTATACGATGCAAAAGGAAAGAAGATAAGAAGATTAGAGACACTTACAGATGGAAAATTCTTTTTTAGGCTGAAATGTGGAATACCATACAAAGTTATGGGTGGTAAGTTAGGGTATTTTGAAAAGGATAGTATTCTAAATACAAGTCATGAAAATGGATATGTGAACGATATTAGAATTGGATTGATCGAAAAAGAATTCATTATTTCAAATGGTAAAGAAATGCTCAATATAAGACCTATTAGATTTGAGTTGAATAAAGCAAATATTTTAAAGACTTCCTATGTTGATCTGGCTAAAGTGGTTAGGTTGATGGATAAGTTTCCAACGATGGTAATTCGGGTGGGCTCTCATACAGATTCGAGAGCGCCAGATGGGTATAACATGCAATTATCCAGAAAAAGAGCAAGTGAAACTGTAAATTACCTGATATCAATTGGAGCTGATTATAAAAGAATTACAGGGAAAGGATATGGAGAGATCGAGATAATAAATAAATGTTCCAATGGTGTAAAATGTACTGAAATTGAACACCAGCAAAACAGAAGAACAGAATTTGTTGTAATCAAAAAATAAAATGGAAAGTTTTACGTTATTAAATAGTAATTTGTTAATAATAAGGAGGTTTAACTCGAATTAACAGATAGGATAAAATTAAAATAGGGGATTTTTTATATAGAATTTTAAAAAAGCATTGGTCATTTTACCGATGCTTTTTTTATTGTTTACTGCTTAAAAAGACAGAAATTATGTACTTTTGCAAACTTAATAGAATTTGCCAGGAAAAATGAGTCAAAAATTTAGAGAATATAAAGGATTAAGCCTTACGAATGTAGCAGATGAAACTCTTAAATTTTGGGAAGAAAATGATATATTCCAAAAAAGTATAAGCGCAAGAAGTGAAAAGAAGCCGTTTATCTTTTTTGAAGGCCCGCCTTCAGCGAATGGTTTACCGGGAATACATCATGTAATGGGTAGAGCAATAAAAGATATTTTTTGCAGATATAAAACATTACAGGGATATCAGGTGCAACGTAAAGCAGGCTGGGATACTCATGGTTTACCAATTGAATTGGGAGTTGAAAAAGAATTGGGTATTACCAAAGAAGATATTGGCGTAAAAATTACTGTTGAAGAGTATAACCAGGCATGTAAAAAAGCTGTTCTTCGTTATACAGATATTTGGGAGGATCTTACTCACAAGATGGGACATTGGGTAGATATGAACGATCCATATATTACCTATAAGCCAAAATATATGGAGACATTATGGTGGTTGTTAAAACAAATGTACAATAAGAAATTACTGTATAAAGGATATACCATTCAGCCATATTCACCAAAAGCCGGTACAGGTTTAAGTTCTCATGAGTTGAATCAACCTGGCACATATCAGGATATTACGGATACTACTGTTGTTGCACAGTTCAAAACGATCAAAAGTACTTTACCTGATGTTCTACAAAATATAAAAGGAGATTTATATTTGCTGGCCTGGACTACTACACCATGGACTTTACCATCAAATACTGCTTTAACCGTTGGTAAAAAGATTGATTATGTAGTGGTTAAAACGATTAACCAATATACTTTTGAATCGACTAGTGTAATATTAGCCAAAAGTAGATTTGAAGCATACTTTATTCAGAGTACTTCAGGAAAAGTAGCTGTTGGAAATAAATCAGAAACAACAGGTAATTTAGTTATTAGTGGTAGAATTGTAGAATATGAAATAATCAAGGAGTTAAAAGGAGAAGATTTATTAGAAATACGTTATGAGCAATTAATGCCTCATGCTCTTCCATACCAGAATCCTGAAAATGCGTTTAGAGTAATTGCCGGTGATTTTGTTACAACTGAAGACGGTACAGGAATTGTACATACCGCTCCAACCTTTGGTGCAGATGATGCTATGGTAGCCAAACAGGCAAAACCGGAAGTTCCACCAATGTTGGTCTTGGATGATAATAAAAATCCGGTACCATTGGTTGATCTACAGGGAAAATTCACCAAACACATGGGTGAATATGCTGGAAAATATGTAAAAAATGAATATTATGAAGATGGTGCTGCACCTGAAAGATCTGTAGATGTTGAAATTGCAATTCGTTTAAAAGAAGAAAATAAAGCTTTTAAAGTTGAAAAATATAAGCATAGTTATCCGAATTGCTGGAGAACAGATAAACCAATTTTATATTATCCACTAGATTCATGGTTTATTAAAGTGACTGAAAAGAGAGACAGGATGTATGAATTGAACCAGTCTATTAACTGGAAACCAAAATCAACCGGAGAAGGAAGATTTGGTAACTGGTTGAAAAATGCCAACGATTGGAATTTATCCCGTTCACGTTTCTGGGGTACACCTTTACCTATCTGGAGAACAGAAGATGGTTTAGAAGAAATGATCATTGGTTCTGTAGAGGAATTAAAATCTGAAATGCAAAGATCAGTTACAAAAGGATTTATGGAAAAAGATATTTTTTCTGATTTTGTTGTGGGTGATATGAGCGAAGAGAATTATGATAAAATAGATCTTCACAAAAATATTGTTGATCAGATTACTCTGGTTTCTCCTTCCGGGAAACCAATGAAAAGAGAATCTGATTTGATCGATGTTTGGTTCGATTCCGGAGCAATGCCTTATGCACAATGGCACTATCCATTTGAGCATAAAGAAAAAATAGACAAAAATGGTTTTTTCCCAGCAGATTTTATTGCTGAAGGTGTAGATCAAACCAGAGGATGGTTTTATACTTTACATGCCATTGCAACCATGAATTTTGATACGATTGCTTACAAAAATGTAGTGTCAAACGGATTGGTTTTAGATAAGACCGGTAAGAAAATGTCTAAAAGGTTGGGTAATGCCATTGATCCGTTCAAAACCATGAAAAAATATGGTCCGGATGCCACACGCTGGTATATGATCGCAAATGCAAATCCATGGGATAATTTAAAATTTGATCTGGATGGCATTGAGGAAGTTCGAAGAAAATTCTTTAGTACTTTGTACAACACTTATTCTTTCTTTACACTGTACGCAAATATTGATGGTTTTAATTATTCCGAAAAGGATATTAACAATGAAGAAAGGCCAGAGATCGATCGTTGGATCTTATCTGAATTGAATTCATTGATTCAGAAAGTAGAAGAGTATTATAACGATTATGAACCGACCAAGGTTGCAAGAGCAATTCAGTATTTTGTTTCTGAGAATTTAAGCAACTGGTATGTTCGCTTGAGCAGAAGAAGATTTTGGAAAGGAGAATATGAACATGATAAAATATCAGCATATCAAACCCTGTATACCTGTATGTTAGCTGTGGCAAAAATGGCATCTCCAATTGCTCCGTTTTTTATGGATAATTTGTATAGAGATTTAACAAAAATAACTCCTAAATATAAATATAGTTCAGTACATTTGGATGAGTTTCCTAAGGCTGATGTATCATTGATTGATGAATCATTAGAACGTAAAATGCAAAAAGCACAGACAATTTCCTCCATGGTATTGTCATTACGTAAAAAGGAAATGATCAAAGTTCGCCAACCCTTACAAAGAATAATGATTCCTGTTCTTGATCAACAGGATAAAGAGGATATTGAAGCTGTATCTGATTTGATCACATCAGAGGTGAATGTAAAAGAAATTGAATTGATCAATGACACCTCCGGAATTCTGATTAAGAACATAAAACCCAATTTTAAGCTCTTAGGACCAAAATTCGGTAAAAAAATGCGTTTTGTTGGAGCAGCAATTCAAAATTTATTAGATAAGGATATTGAAAGTATTGAAAAAAATGGTAAATTAAGCATTGAAATCAATGGTTCTTTAGAAACCATCTTATTGGAAGAGGTTGAAATAACAACTCAAGACATTGAAGGATGGTTAGTTGCTAATCAGGGCAATTTAACAGTGGCTTTAGACGTTTCTATTAATGAGGATCTGAAAAATGAAGGAATTGCTCGTGAATTGGTAAATAGAATACAAAATTTGCGAAAAGAAAAAGGACTGGAAGTAACGGATAAGATTAGAATTACACTAAAAAAAGATGGTGTCGTAGATAAAGCAGTAGAATCAAATGCTGCTTATATTAAAAACGAAACTTTAACAAGAGAACTGGTATTAAAAGAAGAATTAAAAAATGGGAATAGTATCGTATTTGATAATGTAAATACGGAATTATTATTAGAAAAAGTTTAAAAAATGAGCGATAAAATAGTAAGATATTCGGATCAGGATTTACAGGAATTTAAACTGATCATTGAAAAAAAGATTGAACATGCTGAAGAGGATTTGGCATTGATAGAAAGTGCTTTTAAAAATGATAGTAACAATGGAACAGAAGATACTTCGCCTACTTTTAAGGCTTTTGAAGAAGGATCTGAAACCATGTCAAAAGAAGCAAATGTACAATTGGCAATTCGTCAGGAAAAATTTATTCGGGATCTTAAAAATGCCTTATTGCGTATTGAAAACAAAACATATGGTATTTGCCGTGTTACTGGTAGTTTAATACAAAAAGAGAGATTAAAATTAGTCCCTCATGCAACATTAAGTATAGAAGCAAAAAGGCAGCAATATTAAAAAGCAACCTATTTTTTGGATAAAAAGTGGATGGATATTTATTATCATGATGCTTTTTGTCCAAAATTTATCAGCTCAAAAAATATTAAAAAAATCTTTTAGTTCAAAAGCAAATAGGATCATTGTAGAATTTGATTTTATTGATCAGGTTGAAATTAAAACAATTGATACAGCAAATCAAGTTACAATTATTTCAAAAAGTGAAGATGTTACTTCATCTAAAATAAGCATTGAGGAAATTAATGATAAGTTATTTATCAAAAGTATTGATCATACTATTACCGGAAGTGATATTGCAGTAATTAAATTAAGTAATATTCGCCCAATGTATTCTTCCTATCAAATATTGATCCCATATAATATGAACGTTGATGTATCCATTGCAAATGGAAATTTTAATTCTAAAAATTTTCATGGGAATCTTCATTTAAAAATGGAAGAAGGAACAATAAAAATGGATTCATTTAAAGGCGAAGTTTTTATAAATATTAACATTGGCAATGTGCTAATTGCAGATATTGAAGATTGTAGTATTGATGTAAGATCAAATTTTGGGAGGGTTAATTCTAATATGGAATTGAAAAAAGACAATGAAAATCATTTTTATGGTATTGTTGGAAATAAAAAAAACTCTTTAAATATTAATGCTATACTGGCTAATATTCATTTAAAATCGGCTTTAAACTAATAATTTCTTATCATTGTAAAAAATTTAACTACTCCTTGAAAAAAGCTGCATTTATAATCATTCTAATTTTATTGGTCGATCAAATTTCAAAGGTCTATATCAAGACACATTTTGTATTAAGTGAAGAAATTAAAGTGCTGGGATTAGATTGGTTTCGTATACATTTTTTAGAGAATAATGGTATGGCCTGGGGAAAGGAATTTGGAGGCAGATCAGGTAAATTATTTCTGACAATTTTCAGACTGGTTGCCATTTCTGGAATTGGTTACTGGTTATACGGAGCGATCAAAAACAATTCTCATAAAATACTGATTGTTGCCATATCATTTATTTTTGCAGGCGCTTTGGGTAATATTATTGATTCTATTTTTTATGGAATTTTCTTTAATGACAGTTATCGTCAAGTTGCAACTTTCTTGCCTCCCGAAGGAGGATATGATTCGTTATTTCATGGGAAAGTTGTAGATATGCTTTATTTCCCTATAGTTGACACCATGTTACCCGACTGGTTACCAAGTATGTCATTTAATATTCCCAACTGGTTGCCAATTATTGGAGGAAACAATTATTCTTTTTTTGAAAACAGACATTTTACCTTTTTTGATCCTGTTTTTAATGTAGCAGATTCAGCAATTAGTACTGGTGTAGCAATGCTTATTATTTTTAATAAAAAAGTATTTCCGCACAATAAAGAAGAGAAATAAAAATCCTAACTAATTCCCTTTCTCTCTTTTAAAGCATTTACCAGTTGCATTAGGTTATCAATTTCCACATGATCCATGATCACAATTTTGAACCATTTATTTTGATCGTTGTGCTGTTCCGGTACCAGATCATATTTTAAAGCAATGTCATGAGGAATATATTCAGAATGAATAGTTACAATATTCATATTCGCTTCCCTGAAATATTTAATATTCAATAGATCAAGTTGCTTACAGATCCATTTTGTACGCATTTGTAAAACACTTATTTTTTCATACCAGCCATAGGGTCCGTATGTAAATAAGATCATAAAAACAGCCACAGCATTTGCACCTGATCTACTTCCGCAAAGCGTAAGATCCATGCCCTCAACATATTCGGCTTCTTTTGTTAATACATTTTCTATCAAGCCCTTTCTACATAAATAAACTCCGGTACCATAAGGAGCTTGTAACATTTTATGTGCATCTATGGTGATGGAACTTACTCTAGGGTTTGCAAAATTAATGGTTGATTTTAAATTGCTGAACGGATATACAAACCCTCCATATGCGCCATCAATATGTAGTTTATATGGTAATTTTAGTTTTTCCAGTATATTGGTATACACATCAGGATCATCTACTGATCCGAACATAGTTGTTGCAAGATTTGAAATGACAATAAAATATTTTTTACCATTTTCTATAGCAGTTTTAACGATACTTTCTAATGCAATTGTATCAATTTTTCTGTTGTTGAATTCTACAGGAATTGACAAAAGATCGATATTTAGAATATTAGATCCTTTAGGGATGGAGTAATGTGTGTCTTCAGAAGCTAAAATTACAATTTCACTATTTTTAGCATCAAATTTATTCTTGAAATAGTTTCTGAATACCCACATTGCCTGGATATTTGCCTCGGTACCACCGGGAGCGATATAGCCGTCAAATTCATCAGAATCTAATTTAAAAAAATCAACAGCCAAAACTTTTAATACTTCACGTTCAATTTCCTGAGTTCCTTTAAAGGCTCTTTCAGAAGACCCAACAGTATGGCATCCGATATGGTTCGGATTTGCAACATAGGTTTTTAAAGTAGGAGCATCTTTTAAAAAAGGTGCATCACTGTAAAATACTTTATTATCAAGTTTAGATGCTGGGTAGCCTAAAGAGGTGTCCCTGTTAAAATCTACATTTTCACGAAGTGCATTTTCAATTCTGTCTTGTAGTTCCTGCTGAGTAAGTTTTTTCCAGTATTTCATGAAGCTTTATTTTTAAAAAACGTATTTTTATACTAAATTTTGAAGGGCAAAAGTACAAAATCATTATTTTATATTTTGAATTTGTAATCCTATAATCCTCTGTTATCCTAATTTTTATGAAAAAACTTAGCATTTATATTTTAGTTTGTTTAATCGGCTTCTTAATTGCTAAACAGATGTATAAAAGTGAAAGAAAAGCAGAAACCAATGAGGATATCCAAATTGTGATGCAAAGCATAAATAATATCAGTAAGTTGGTTGTAACCGAAGGAGTTTTTTCAGAAGTATATAGTTATAAGAATGCAAAAAAATATTTTTATGATACATTCGAGTTCAATAAAAGTGTTATCGTAACCGTAAATGCAAAGGTGCAAGTATTGTTTGATCTTGAAAAAATGGATGTAGAGATCGATTCCATCCATAAAAAAATAAGAATTAAAAGTATACCAAAAGAAGAGATCGTTATTATTCCAGATATTAAATATTTTGATATCCAGCAAAGTACCTTTAATTCATTTAGCAAAGAAGAGTTGAATGGCATCAATAAAAAAAGTATTACAAAGATCAAACAAACAGCAGAAGTAAGTAAGTTAAAGGAAAATGCCAAAAAGAGATTGATCATTGAATTGTCAAAGATCTATCAATTATCTGCAATTTTAGGGTGGGAAGTCGTTGATGAAACAGAAGAACAATTATTAGATGATTTTTTTATTGAAAAACCCAAGTTTTGAATTTAGAAGTACAAATTAAATCTTTGCCAAATTCACCCGGCGTATATCAATATTTTGATAAGGAGGATAAGATTTTATATGTTGGAAAAGCGAAGAATTTAAAAAAAAGAGTTGCATCGTATTTTACTAAAAAACATGATAATGGAAAAACCCGGGTACTGGTTAAGAAAATTGCCAGTATCAAGCATATTGTTGTTGAAACCGAAACGGATGCTTTACTTTTAGAGAATAATCTGATCAAAAAATACCAGCCGAGGTATAATGTATTACTCAAAGATGATAAAACCTATCCATGGATCTGTATTAAAAAAGAACCGTTTCCCAGAGTTTTTTTAACGAGAAATGTTTATAAAGATGGCTCAGAGTATTACGGGCCTTATACCTCCGTTAGAACGGTAAGAGCTTTGCTTTCATTGATAAAAGAACTATATCCTTTACGAACATGTGCTTACAATTTGAGTAAGCAAAATATTGAGAATAAAAGGTATAAGATTTGCTTAGAATACCATATTAAAAATTGCAAAGGAGCTTGTGAAGGGTTGCAGTTAGAGAAGGATTATTTGGAAGATATTCAGGAGGTTAGAAATATTATTAAAGGTAATTTTAAGACTTCTTTGCATAAATTCAATGATCTGATGTATTCTTATGCTGATAGATCTGAATTTGAGGAAGCCCAAAAGATCAAGGAAAAAATAGCACTTTTATCAAATTACCAGGTAAAATCAACGGTAGTAAATCCTTTCATTACAAATGTAGATGTATTTACCATTGTTTCGGATGAAAGTTTTGCCTATGTCAATTTCTTTAAAATTACCAACGGAGCGATAATTCAATCACATACCATTGAAATTAAAAAGAAACTGGAAGAAGATGACAGATCTTTATTAGAACTTGCAATTGTTGAAATACGGCAAAGATTTCAATCTGTTTCAAAAGAAATTTATACTCAATTCAAGGTAGATGTAGGAGAGGATATAAAAATTACAATACCTAAATTAGGTGATAAAAAGAGAATTGTCGATCTGTCGTTACGAAATGCAAAGTATTTCCGTCAGGAAAGGTTTAAACAAATTCAAATTGTTGACCCGGACAGGCATACTAATCGAATTATGAAACAAATGCAAAAAGATCTGCGATTGCAAAAAGAACCACGTCATATTGAGTGTTTTGATAATTCGAATATCCAAGGGACAAATCCGGTGGCAGCTTGTGTAGTCTTTAAAAACGGAAAGCCAAGTAAAAAAGAGTATCGGCATTTTAATATAAAGACAGTCATTGGCGCTGATGATTTTGCTTCTATGGAGGAGGTAGTACATCGCAGATACAAAAGATTGCTGGATGAAGAGCAAGATCTACCACAGCTTATCGTTATAGATGGGGGTAAAGGTCAGCTAAGTTCTTCCTTAAAAAGTCTGGATGTTTTAGGTCTAAGAGGAAAAATTGCCATCATAGGAATTGCAAAAAGGTTGGAAGAGATTTATTATCCAGGTGATTCTATTCCTTTATATCTGGATAAAAAATCAGAAACCCTAAAAATAATTCAACAACTAAGAAATGAAGCACATAGATTTGGAATAACACATCATAGAAATAAAAGGAGTAAAGGTGCAATTCAAACAGAATTATCTAATATAAGTGGCATAGGTGAGAAAACTATTATTACTCTTTTAAAAGAATATAAGTCGTTTAAAAGAGTAAAAAATGCAACTTTTGATGATTTGGTACGACTAATTGGAAAAGATAAAGCTCAAAAATTAACCTCCTATTTTGGTAAATCGAGTTAATTTTGAAGAAATAATGATCTTGTAAAGGATAAAATGAAAAAACATTTACTTATTATATTGATATTTAGCACATTAGTTGTTTTTTCGCAGCAGGATATAAAACAAAAGAATGATGTTAAAGTTGGATTGGTTCTTAGTGGTGGTGGAGCAAAGGGTTTTGCACATGTTGGTGTGTTAAAAGTGCTGGAAGAAGCCGGAATTAGGGTTGATTATATTGCAGGTACAAGTATGGGCGCAGTAATTGGAGGTTTGTATGCTGTTGGTTATAATGCAAATGAATTAGATCTGATCTTAAGAAAAAATGATCTGTCGGCAATAATTAAAGATGAAATACCCAGGAGCTCTTATTCATTTTACCAAAAAAACAATGAGGGAAAGTATGCTTTTACACTTCCCATTGAAAAATGGAAAATTGGTTTGCCATCAGCTGTTTCAAAAGGACAAAATGTTTTTAATCTTCTGTCTCAATTGACTGAACATGTACATGAAATTAAAGATTTTAGTAAATTACCAATACCGTTTTTTTGTATTGCAACTGATCTGGAAACAGGGGATGAAGTTATTCTTGATAAGGGTTCATTACCTGAAGCCATAAGAGCAAGTGGCTCTTTTCCTGGTTTGTTGTCACCGGTAAAAATAGATGATAAGGTTTTGGTTGACGGAGGAATTGTTAATAATTATCCAATAGAAGAGTTAAAAGCAAAGGGTGTTGACTATATTATAGGTGTAGATGTAATGGGTAAATTATTAGATGAATCAAAATTATCTTCAGCAGTATTAATACTTGGTCAAATTGCTGGATTTCAGGTATATAAAAATATCAAAGAAAAAGCTAAGTTGACTGATATTTATCTTCAACCTGATATTTCTGATTACAATGATTTTTCATTTGAAAAGGTGGATGAAATAATACAAACAGGAGAAGTTGCAGCTAGAGAACAGTTAGAACAGATCAAATTAATTGCGGCCAAGCAAAAAAAGAAAAAACATCATAATACCATCAACACTTTTGATTTGCATAATGATATTGTAATCAAAGAAATAGTTATAAATGGCAATAAGAATTATACAGATAACTACTGTTTAGATAAACTTAGAATAAAAAAAGGAGAGACGATAAGTCAGGAGAAATTTTTAGAAGGAATTAATAATTTAACAGCAACAGACAATTTTGAAAATATATTATACAAATTTATTCCCGTAGAGGGGGGGATGACAGTTGAATTTAATTTAATTGAAAACAGTATCTCTACCTTTTTAAAAATAGGAGCTCATTATGATGATCTTTATAAAACAGGTATTCTTGTAAATTTAACAAAAACACACAGTTTTTTTAAAAATGACTTTCTATCAGCAGATTTTGTTATTGGAGATAATTTAAGATATAATATTGATTATTTTTTAGATAATGGTTATAACTGGAGCTTTGGTTTGAATACAAGATATAACTCTTTTAAATTCGATATAGCTGTTAGTCCTGATGAAGATATACCGGAATTTGGTGTTGAAATTCCATTTTATTATAATGATTTTACAACACAATTTTTTGTACAAACCACTTTTACTAATAATATGGCTTTTAGAGTTGGTGTTGAAGACAAAAATTTAAAGGCTTATATGAAAGAGATTGTTAATGATAAAACGGAAAAGATATTTTTAGACAACAGTAACTATGTCAATGTATTTGCAAAAGCTGCTTATGATTCTTATGATAAGCAATTTTCACCAAAAAAAGGATTTTACTTTGATGCAACTTATAGGTTTTATTTATTTTCCTCTGATTATTTTGAAGATTTTAATCCTTTTTCACAGTTGTATGGTAAGATAGGATATGCTTATACTGTTTTTGATAAATTGACTTTACAATATGTTGCACAAGCAGGAATTACAATTGGTTCCAATGGAAATTTTATTCATGATTATCATTTAGGAGGATATAATGAAAACTTTATCAACACATTTGAATCATTTTATGGTTATGATATTGCTGAACTTAATGATTCGGGTTTTTTAAAATCTACTTTTATTCTTAGATATGAATTGTTTAAAAATAACTACTTATCGTTTGTAGGAAATTATGGAAGAATAAATAGTGATTTATGGAATGGTGGATCTATATTTGAAGATACAGTATCAGGATATGCATTTGGATATACCTGGGATACATTTATTGGCCCAATTGGATTGAAATATTCATGGTCACCAGATACTGTGGATCATTTTTGGTATTTTAATTTAGGATTTTGGTTCTGATATTATTGATATCTCTTTTTAAACAGGTTTTGGTGAAGTTTTATTCTTAAGTCGAATTTTAAACTTTGAAACTAAATAAAACAATATTGGAACAACAATTAGTGTTAAAAATGTTGCAATAAGTAATCCATAAATCACGGTCCATGCAAGTGGTCCCCAAAATACTACGTTATCACCCCCAAAATATATCTGAGGATCAAATTCACTAAACAATGTAAAGAAGTTTATATTGAATCCAATTGCCAAAGGAATTAAACCTAAAATAGTTGTTATTGCAGTTAAGAGTACCGGTCGTAAACGGGCTTTACCTGCTTTTACAATACTTTCTCTTAAATTGTCTATATCTAAAAGAGTATTTTCATCTAAATTGAGTTGAATTTTTTTTCGATCAATTAAAAGCTGTGCATAATCTAATAGAACCACACCATTATTGACTACAATTCCTGCTAAAGAAATAATACCCATCATGGTCATCATAATAACAAAAGCATTTCCTGTAATGATCAATCCTCCAAAAACTCCAATAAAACTCAGGAATATAGCCAGCATAATGATTCCTGGTTTAGTAACCGAATTAAACTGAAAAATTAATATTAGGAAAATAAGTCCGAGCCCTGTGAAAAACGCACCCATTAAAAAATTCATTTGTTTATTTTGTTCTTCAATCTGTCCGGTGTAATCAATTTTTATATTTGCCGGTTTTTCAGTGAAGTTTGCCATCTCAGTTTGAATTTGATCAACAATAGCACCGGCATCTGTATGGCCTGGAGATAATGCAGAATAAACCGTAACAACTCTCCTCACATCTTTGTGTTTGATAGCACTAAATCCTGAGTTATTTTTTTCTTTGGTCACAACAGATACAGGAATCTCTTTGATTTTACCTGTGGCCTGATCTCTAAAAGTGATCTTTTGATTGAAAATAGCACTTGTATTGTATTTATCTTTTTTGTTAAAACGCACATAAATATCATAATCTTCACCATCTTCTTTATAAACTCCAGCCTTGGAGCCGAATATGGCATTTCGTAATTGTTGACCGATCTGACCTGCGCTAATGCCTAGTTCTCCTGCTTTTTTTCTGTCAATTTCAACTGCCATGGCTGGTTTTGATCTGTTTACATCAATTTTTAATTCATCAATTCCGGCAATGTTTTTTGAATTAATAAAATCACGCATTTTTTCAGATGTTTCAATTAGCTGTGCATAATCATCTCCTTCAACTTCAATATTAATTGGTGATCCTACAGGTGGTCCATTTTGATCTTTCTCAACGGAGATCAAAACTCCGGGATAAACACCCGTTAGTGCTTTCTGAATTTTTTGTCTTAATAGCTCTGTATTTTTTCTTTTTCGGAATTTAAATTCCCGCATGGAAGCTGTTATTTTTCCTTTATGTGGAATTTCTGCTGATGAACCTCCATCTGCCCGGGGATTACCGGCACCTTCACCAACTTGTGATACAGCATTTTCAACCATGAAATTATAATCATCACCTTCAAAATATTCTTTATCATTGAGAATTGAAAAAACCTTCTTTTCAATTTTTTTGGTGATCTCATTTGTTTTTTCAATATCGGTACCTTCTGGATATTCTATATATACGATGATCTGATTTGGTCTGTTATCAGGAAAAAATTCAATTTTTGTCCGGTGGCTGCTAACGGACATTCCAAAACCAACAAATGCTAAAATTAACAGTAAAAAAGTACCGATCGTAACGGCATAAGGTCGCCATCCTTTTAGTGCACCTCGTATGGATCTTTCATATAGATCCTCCCATTTGGTTAAAATATTTGTTTGAAAATAGTTAGCTATTTTTCGAAGGAACAATCGATAAACCCAAAGTAAAATAGCAGTGAGGACCATTACTGATCCTAAACCTCTATATACTCCTCCGGTGAAATATACCATGAGACCTATGACGGTCATGATGCTCGTAACTATAATTATTTTTTTTAATGGCATATCATCATCATCAATGGTCATAAACTGAGAAACCAATACTGAGTTGAAAAATATGGCAACAAATAGTGAAGAGCCAAGTACAACAGATAGGGTGATAGGAAGTAAAATCATAAACTGCCCCATAACTCCAGGCCATAATCCTAACGGAATAAAGGCTGCAACTGTAGTTGCGGTGGAAATGATTATTGGAAAAGCAATTTCACTGATTCCTTTTTTAGCGGCTTCAATTCTTCCCATCCCTTCTTCATCCATTAAGCGATAAACATTTTCTACAACGACAATCCCGTTATCAACCAGCATTCCTAATCCCATGATCAAACCAAATAGTATCATAGTATTCATGGTATAACCCAAGGCGTGCAATATCATCAAAGACATGAACATAGACATTGGTATGGCAAATCCAACAAAAAGGGCATTTTTAAACCCTAAAAAGAACATTAAAACGGTAACAACCAAAATGATACCAAATATGATATTGTTAACCAAATCATTAACCTGCCCAATTGTTTTAGATGATTGATCATTTGTGATGGTAACACTTAAATCAGCAGGGAAAACATTTTTTATGGCATCATCAACTATCACTGTAATTTTTTCTGCAGCAGTTACCATGTTTTTCCCTGCTCTCTTTTTTACGTCAAGCATCACAGCTACATTACCGAATTCCCTGGCGTAAGTTGTTTTTTCTTTTTGTTTAAATGTTACAGTAGCCACGTCCTTTAAATAAATTGGACTACCATGTTCTGTTTTAACCACAAAATTATTTAATTCCTGCGGGTTTTCAATTTCACCTATAATACGAATAGTTCTTCGTTGACCGCTGGTAATCAAATTACCTGCAGACATGGTGACATTACCATTTTTTATGGCATTGGTAACATCATTAAAACTAACTTTTGCTGCCATCATTTTATAAATATCAACAGCAACTTCTACCTCATTTTCCTGTGCACCTCGAATATCAACCTGTTTTATTTCGGGAAGATCTTCTATTTCATCTTCAAGATATTCACCAAATATTTTCAATTTTTTAACAGGATAATCTCCTGTTATATTAATATTCAGAATTGGTAATTCTTCAGATATACTTAATTCAAAAACATTGGGTTCAACTTTAGCACCATTAAAAGTGGGCCAGTCTTCACCAGCAGATTCAGAGTCTATCTCATCTTTAACCTTTTGTTTGGCATTATCAACACTTATATTTTGATCAAATTCAACAATGATCATAGAATGATCTTCTTGTGATGTAGAGTTTATTTCAATAACATTACTAACTGTTTTAAGTCGGTCTTCTAAAGGATCTGTCAGAAGTTTCTCAATATCTTCGGCAGTATTTCCCGGATAAATAGTACTTATATATATTTTAGTGTCTCTAATTTCAGGAAAGCTTTCTCGTGGCATATTATTATATGCTGAATAACCAGAAAATAATATAATCAAGATCATCACATAAATTGTGGTCTTATTATGAATAGCCCAGGCTGATAAACCAAACTCTTTATCTATTTTTTTTTGTTGCTTTGCCATTGAAAAATTATTGGTTTAAAATTTTTACCACCTGACCATCTCTAACACTTCGTGCACCCTCACTAATAATTTCATCACCATCTGAAATGCCATCTAATACTTCAATGATATCTCCCTGTGTTTTGCCGGTATGGATAATTATTTTTTTTGCAATAGTAGTTCCCTCATTTTTAATAATATAAATATATTGCTGACTATTTGCATTTTCTGAAATAATACTTTGAGGAATTAACAGAGCATTATTATTTGTATAATCATTAATTTTAAGTCTTGCTGTTAAATTTGGTTTTATATTTTTATCCTTATTCGGAATATCTATTTCGACTTTAAAAGTACGATTTGCAGGATTGATATAATTTCCCACTTGCTTGACTTTTGAAATCATGGTTTTTCCTAAAACAGGAAATTCAACGTAAACTTTTTTATTTTTTGAAATGTGGTTGATATATTTTTCAGGAACATCTGTTTCAATATACATATTACCCAAATTCACTATTCGCATTAATTCTGATTGACCTGCTGCAACAACACTTCCCTGTTCAGTGATCACATCATCAATAGTTCCTGAGAAAGGTGCTCTAACCGCTGTTTTCTCTATTTGTTTTTGTAATTGTTTAACTGCTTTTTCTTGTGCTTCATAATTAGATTGTGCCTGTAAAAATTGTAATTCACTACCTATTTTTTGATTCCAAAGTCTTTGCTGACGGTCAAAAGTTGTTTTTGCAAGTTCAAATTGAATTTGTAATTGTCCCAATTGTTGACTCAAACCACCATCGTCAATTTTAGCTAGCAACTGCCCTTTTTTAACTGTTTGTCCTTCTTTAACATATACATCAGTAAGAGTGCCTGAAAATTCAGGATAGATAACCAATAAACTCTTCGTTGTTACACTTCCCTGTAATTCTAAATAGTGAGTAAAAATTGTATCTTTCACTTTAAAAGAAGTAATTAACGGAACTTTTTTGACAATATCTAACTTAGCGATAGCATCATCTAACTGTTTTAATTGCTCATTGATCTCTTTTTGTTTAGCAACTATTTTGGCTTTTTTATTTCTTATGGCTACCAGATTATTACTTTCAATAACCGATTCAACAGATTTGAATTTTCCTTCTCCACAGGAGAAAAGCATCATGGATAAGAAGATAAAAGTATAAATATTTTTCATTTTATTTTAGATTTCGAATTTATAGCTTGGTTAATTTTCAATTTTATTCAATACAGTTTCTAATTCTGCTTTTCTGTTTATTACTGCAATCATTGACTCTAAATACTCTTGTTGTGAAGTATATAATTGCATTTGTGCCTGTCTCAGGTCAAAACTTGTAGAAATTCCTTCAAAATATTTTATTTGATTTTTCTTTTCAATACGTTCTGCCAGATTTAAATTTTGTTTGTTTGTTTGATATTGTTGAATGGCAAATTCATAATTGCTTTTTGCAGCAGCAATATCCAATAGTAATTGTTGTTCGATTTCGGTTAAATTTTCTTCAGCAATATCCAGTTCAATTTTTGCTCTTTGTGTAGAAGCACTTCTGCCAAAGGAGCTAAAAACCGGAATGTTCATGCTAACACCAAAAAGAGAAGAACCAAACCATTTTTGATTGCTGTGTGTAAATGTAAATGCATCACTGTTGGCAGAGTATCCACCATTGATAAAGGCAGTTAGATTAGGTAAAAATTTACTTTTTTCAAGTTTTAATAATAATTCCTTTGACTCCAGATCATTTTGAGCAATTTTAAAATCCATATTATTACTAACTTCTGAAGGGTTATTGATTAGATCCAGATCTATATTTTTAAAAACAAGTTCTTCAAGATCTTCCTTTAAAGAAACAGGAGTGTTGATATCTATACCCAGTGAAATATTGAACATTTGATAAGCAATTAGTTTTAAACGTTTGGAATTAAGCAAAGCATTGTTAATATTCGCAAGAGTAATTTGTAATTGTTCAACACTTTCTTCCTCTGCAAAGCCATTTTTGTAAATTTTTATGGTTTCATCCAGATTTTTTTGAAGTGTTGATTTATTATTTTCCAGTATATCTATACTTTTTTCTGATAAAATTACATTACTGTATGTACTTATAACTGCTTTTCTGACTTCAAGATCCGTTTTTTCTTTAGCGTTGATCGATATATCCAAAAATACTTTCGCAGATTGCAAACCAACAAGATAAGAGCCGTCAAACAATAATTGAGAAAGTGTTGCTGTAGCATGAAAGTTTTGTTCGGTACCAAAGGTGACCGGAATAAAACCTTCAGGGGCATCTGGAATTGGGTTGCTGGGATTGGGTGTTATATTATAATACTGATCGAGATCACGTATTTGACTATGTGGATCAAAAATTTCTGATGGGAATAAGGACACTTGTTGCTTTAACCAATTTTGATAATCAAATGATGCACTTATTTGAGGTAAACCGACAGCGGTAGTTTCCCATTTTAATTTCTCAGCTGCATCAATATCTCTGGAAGCATTTTTTGCCATTCTATTATTTTCTAAAGCATAATCAATAGCTTCATTTAATGTAAATGAATATTTTGATTCTTGTGCTTTAATAAAACTTAGATGGAACAAGAAAAGTAAGACAATGATCTTTTTCATTTTTTGAGTATTTTTTTTAAGCTTTTAATTCCTTTTTCAGTTGCGATGGCCCGAATGTGATATTCCAAAAGGTTATTCATTAAATAGGGCATCCCAAATTTATCCATTGGAAATAATTCAACATTTTTTATCCCCATAATTCCAATAAAATAGAATCTAACTATTAGATTGTTATCTAAATTTTTTCTGTAGAAACCTTTTTCTATTCCCTTTTTTAAATTATTACTGATGCAATCGTTTATACTATCGAATTGTTTTTGCTTCATGAAATCAAATAACTTGGGATAATACTTTTGTAATTGATATTGCGGTGATGTCTCTTCATTTTTTAAATGTTCAAGCACCAATGATTTAACTAAAAAAAGCTCTTTGATGGGGTTATGGCCTGAAGAGCAAATTGTAAGTATTTCAGAATTAATTTTATTGAACAAATAGATTGTCGTGTCTTCAACTAATCTTGTTTTGGTTGAAAAAAAAGTATAAATTGTTTTTTTTGATATGGCCATCTCTTTGGCAATATCATCCATTGTTACACTTTTAACACCAAATGTCAAAAAAAGATCAGTTGCTTTGTGTAATATTTTTTCTTTCACTCGATCAATATATTTTTGGTTTGCAAATATATACAATCGGAAACTAATAACACAAGTAAAGTTTCCAAAGTTTACATTACATAAAAAAACAGATTATTGGTTAGATTCTTATATTTTTACAAAAAAATATAAAGTTTGGAACTACAAGAGTATAAATCCGTTTTTTTAGATTATTTGGCAAAAGAAGTTATTGAGAATAAAAAGTTTGGTCAGCCGGCTAATCTTTATGATCCTATTCATTATATTTTGCAATTAGGGGGGAAAAGGTTACGCCCGGTTTTGACAATGATGGGTTGTGATATTTTTAGTAGAAGTTATCAAGCTTCTTTAGATGCTGCCTTGGCTATTGAGATGTTTCATAATTTCACTTTAATGCATGATGATATTATGGATAAGGCCTCCATAAGAAGAGGGAAAACCACTGTTCATAAAAAATGGGATATCAATACAGGAATTTTATCTGGTGATGCTTTGATGATATTAGCTTACCAGTTTTTTGAAAATTACCAGGGGGATACTTTTAAAAAGATAGTTTCTCTTTTTAATAAAACGGCCATTGAAGTATGTGAAGGCCAGCAATTTGATATTGATTTTGAAACAAACATGCATGTTTCCTTATCGGATTATAAAAAAATGATTGGCTATAAAACGGCTGTTTTGGTTGCGGCATCGCTAAAAATGGGTGCCATCATTGGTAAAGCTACAGATAGGGAAGCAGATCTTATTTATAATTTCGGATATAATTTAGGCATGGCATTTCAGTTGCAGGATGATTATTTAGATACTTTTGGTTCGGATGATTTTGGCAAAAAAATTGGTGGAGATATTTTAGAGAATAAAAAAACTTTTTTAGTTATAAAGATGTTTGAACTTGCATCACTGGAAGATCGATTAGAAATTGAAAAATTGTATAGTATTAAAGAAGGGAATAAAGATAAAGTTGAAAAAATAACCAATTATTTTGAAAAGTATAAAATAGATGGTTTTATCAAGACTGAAATTAAAGATTACACGCAAAAAGCTTTAGCCGATTGTGAAAAGCTTGAAATATCTGATAAATATAAAGATTCATTAATTTCGTTTGCAAATAATTTAATGAAAAGAAAACTATAATGTTACCTCAAATATATTCAGCTGAGATTTTTCAAGAGGAAAACAATAAGGAATTATTGATAAAATTAATTCACCAGTTGAATAAGGATTTTAATATAACAGGAATTGATAAAGGTTTTGAAGAAGATATTTCAATCAATGAATTGATTTCCCAATTAAATACTTTGGTGGAGAATTTAATGAAAAATGACTTTCAAACCTATGTTAATTTATTGTACCGTGTTGATGTTTCCGAATCAAAAATGAGACAGATTGACGATATTGAAATGGAGAAAATAGCACAAAAAGTGACTTCTCTCATCCTAATAAGAGAATGGCAAAAGGTTTGGTTTAAAAATAGAAACTTATAACAGGCATCCATGCATTATAATAAGGACTTGTTGAACTGTGTAAAACATCAAATTGAAAACCAAATGCAACATGTCCGGTAACAAAAGAAGCTCCTAAGTATAATCCATTATTCCAATAATTATCATTTGTATAATAATTATTATAATTTGTGTTTAAGCCTTCATATTCAACAGTAAATTGTAAAAATCGCATTGGTCTGTATCCTATCATTGCACTTCCTCCAAAGGAATTGGAGCTATAATCGTAATAATCTGAACCATAGTAGCTGCTATTTTTGGAGTACATATATGTAATACCTACACCAGAAAATAATTGAGGTGTAAAACGATAATAAGCTTTTGGAGCAATTAAAACACTAGCACCTCCGTTCCAAAATGAAAGCCCGATATTACCCCCAAAACTCCATGTAGGTTGAAAAATTGGTTTTGTTCTTTGTGTAACAACAGTTTGTGTGGTTTTATTTTTTTCTGATTGAAACTTATAATCTGGATTGTTTTCAATTACAATTTTTTCCTGAGCATTTATTTCAATAGAGATAAATACTATTATTAATAAAACAAGTATTCTTTTTAGCATGGCCAAAGGTTTAAGTTTTTTAGATGTTCAAATATAATTAATATAAATTTATATTGTACATAATATAAAAAAATAGTAATATTGCAGTCCTAAAAAACAAAATTTAGTTGTTGTCTGGATAGATAAATAAGTAAATTCTTTTAAGTAAAAATGGATAGAAATGTTCTTTTTATTTACAGGTCCCATAGCTCAGTTGGTTAGAGCACCTGACTCATAATCAGGGGGTCCAAGGTTCGAGCCCTTGTGGGACCACTACTTTTAAGTAATTTTGATCAAAACACCGTAAATTAAATGTTTAGGGTGTTTTTTTATGCTTTTATGTGCCAAATTTCACATTCTTTCACATTCTTTTTGTTCTCAATTCGGGAGCATTTTATAGAACTTTCATGGTCACTAATAATAATGTATCGTATTGTGTTTAAATAGTTTAACCCACTTTATTTTATCATTCAAATAGTGTATTATTATTAATAGGGAAGGTTATTTTACTATTTTATAGGGTTCGGTGAATCTTAAATTTAGTGTTTAGCCATAAGTTAAATTTATAAATTATTTAAATATGAAAAATGTAACAATTTTAATCTATCTAAAAGGTAGAAAAAACCTGAAAGGAGAGAATCCAATTTACATAAGAATTACTGTTGATGGAATGAGAAAGGAAAAAAGCTTGAATCGTAGTATTGATCCTAAAAAATGGGATAAGAACAAACAACGAGGAAAAGGAAGAACGGAGGAGATTAGAAGATTGAATGAATTTTTAAGTTCTGAAATAGAAAGTATTTATAGTAAACGACAAGAATTGATTTATGAAGAAAAGAATGTTACCGTTGAAACTCTTATGAATCTTTATTCTGGTATTGGTGAGAAAAGTAGAAATCTAATAGAAACGATAGAAAATGAAAACAAACGGATTAAAAAACTATTAGAATGTAGCACCTATAAAAAGTACATTTCTTTATTCAATCATGTAAAAAAATATCTATTATTTCAATACAAAGTTTCTGATATCTCTTTAAAGATAATTGATTATGAGTTTGTTATTAATTTTGATTATTACCTTAGAACTGAAAAAAATATAGGTAATAATGTAACTGTAAAATATGTTACTACACTTAGAAAGATTGTTAAAACTGCTTTGAATAAAGGATGGATAGATAAAGATCCATTTATTAATTATAAGGTAAGTAAGGAGAAAGTAGAGAGAGAATTCTTAACTGAACATGAGATTAATAAGATTGTTAATAAGAATCTTCATTTTGAAAGGCTTAGCAAAGTACGTGATATTTTCATCTTCTGTATATATACTGGACTAGCTTATAGTGATGTTAAATTACTTTCTAAAAATGATATTATAATAGGAATTGATGGTGAAAAATGGATAAAGATAAACAGGAAAAAAACCAATACGGTCTCTAATATTCCAATATTACCAGTTTCTCTTTTCGCTCGGATTTGAAAAATCTGAAAAAAAAGTAGCCCTGAAAAAATCCAAGGCTACACAAGATAAACTTCCGTACAAAGAATCGCCTGAAGTTCTCTTTTCGCTTTAGCAAAATTAATTTAAATATTTATAATAAAAAATAGGATTTTAAGACAGTACCTCGATTATTTTTAATTTTTGATTGATGGCAGAATTATATCTTTCATTATAGCAAACGCTAATTTATCTTCTTGAGAATTATATGCTCCTCCTGTAAATACAGCAACCATTTCCATGTCGGGAATTATAATAATATATTGTCCTCCATTTCCAGTTGCTGTTTTAGAAATGATTGTTCTTTCATTTACATTAAACGGAATATTCCACCACAGATAACAATAGTCAATTCCAGTAATCTTCGTTTTTGGTGTTGTAGACTCTTCAATCCATTTTTCCGATACAATTTGCTCTCCATTCCATTTTCCTTTGTTCAAAACCAGTTGTCCTATTTTGGCCATATCCCTAGGGGTCATATATAATCTTTTTCCCGAGGCAATAACTTCTTTATCCGAGGTGTGTCCCCATTTTACATTGTCAATTCCTAAAGGACTAAACAAGTGTTCATCAGCAAATTCATTTATTAACATTCCTGATGTTCGGCTGATAATTTCAGTCATTAGAATCACTCCCATTGAACAGTAATGGGACACTTCCCCAGGGGTATTGACCATTGGTAGGTCAAGCGTATATTGAAGCCAATCTTTTTTCTTGTAGACTTTGTCTTCTTGACCTTTTGATTTTTTGTCCCAATCATTACAATCTAGTCCGCTCGACATTGTTAAAAGATGTTTAATTGTAATTTCTTCCTTTCTTACATCCAAGTTTTTTTTTGGCACAGGGCTTTTAAGGTATTTAGTTATAGGGTCATTTATATTGTCAACAAATCCTTTGTCAATGGCTATTCCTAACAAGATTGACCGAATACTTTTCGATGTCGAACGAAGGTCGTGTGGTTGATTAACCTTGTAGTCATTAAAATATTCTTCAAGAACCAATTGATTATTTTTAACTAGCACAACGCTATGCATTTTATGGTTCGCATCTTTGATTTGGCTGAAAAGTTTGTAAATCAAGGTTGAATCAATACCTTTTGATTTTATATGGTTCGTTTTCCATCCATCTCCAAGTTCTTTCGGTTGGGAATATGTGTAGGAATATTGCCCATAGCAAATTGTGCTTATAAGTAGCATTAAAATTGTCAATCTTGCTATGTCTTTCATAATA